>JAEEGL015818166.1_pt1 | contig 16130 bp, 8 predicted proteins | sample 9134231 | NCBI WGS metagenome assembly JAEEGL01 (sample SAMN16246548, study PRJNA631951) | gut metagenome | biome: gut microbiome; feature: rumen; material: fiber-attached | host: Bos | place: Iran: Karaj | collected 2018-10
GATCGCGGAACATCTTCCGGCAAGCTGGTGGTCATGGATGAAAAAGGAAACATCCGAGCAACGGCGGGAGCGGAGTACGGTCTCAGTTTCCCGAAGCCCGGCTGGTCCGAGCAGGATCCTGCCGACTGGGTCAGAGGAATGAAGGAGAGTTTTAAAAAGCTTTCCGAAAAGACAGACCTGAAGCAGATCAGGGGGATCAGTTTCGGCGGGCAGATGCATGGCCTGGTGATCCTTGACGAAGAGGACAAGGTTTTGAGACCCGCCATTCTCTGGAACGACGGCAGAACTCAAAAAGAGTGTGACTACCTCAACAAGACCGTCGGAAGGGAGAAGATCTCCGCCTATACGGCCAATATGGCTCTTACGGGCTTTACCGCGCCCAAGATCCTTTGGGTGAAGGAAAATGAGCCTGAGATATTTAAAAAGATATGTAAGATCATGCTTCCCAAGGACTACCTTGCATATGTCCTTACGGGAGTTCATTGCACGGACTATTCCGATGCTTCCGGTATGCTCCTTCTGGACGTTAAGAACAAGTGCTGGTCCAAGGAGATGATGGAACTCTGTGATGTCAGGGAAAACCAGCTGGCTAAGCTTTATGAGAGCTATGAAGTGGTTGGAACGGTGAAGAGTGATGTGGCTGCGGAACTGGGACTTGCGGAAGACGTTAAGGTAACTGCGGGCGCAGGAGACAATGCTGCGGGTGCCATCGGTACGGGAACGGTGAAGGACGGTATGACCATAGTTTCTCTCGGGACTTCCGGAACTGTGTTCACTGCCTGCGACAAGTTTGCTGTGGATGACAAGAATGCCCTTCATATGTTTGCACATGCCAACGGAAAATATCATCTCATGGGCTGCATGCTCTCGGCTGCTTCATCAAACAAGTGGTGGATGGACGAGATCATCGGTACAAAGGATTATGCCGGAGAACAGAAAGCCATCGGCGCTCTGGGAGAGAATCATGTTTATTACCTTCCTTACCTCATGGGAGAGCGTACCCCTCACAACAATCCCAATGCAAGAGGAAGCTTTGTGGGCATGACCATGGACACCACCCGTTCGGACATGACTCTGGCGGTTCTCGAAGGCGTTACCTTTGCCCTTCGTGATTCCCTTGAGATCGCACGTTCTCTGGGGGTTAAGATCGACACCATTCGTGCTACGGGCGGCGGAGCAAAGAGTCCTCTCTGGAGAAAACTTCTTGCCAACATCATGAACGTGAATGTGGAGATCATGAACAGCGAAGAAGGCCCGGGCTACGGCGCTGCCATCCTTGCTGCGGTGGGCTGCGGTGAATATGCAAGTGTGGAGGAAGCTACGGACAAGATCGTTAAGGTTTCCGACAGACTGAGCCCCGATCCGGATCTTGTGAAAAAGTATGAAGTCAAGTACAATGTATGGAGAAAGATCTATCCTGCACTGAAGGATGCTTTCGAAGACATTGCCACGAAGTAGGATAATAGATCCATATGATGTCTTATAATAAGGGCTGACGCATCTCAGCCCTTATGTTATTATTACAGAGCCAAAAGGTCTGCGATATGCAATATCGCAGACAACATACACAAGAAGGTCGTCTCGCAAGCTTGCTTGCAGAGCGATCCTCTTGTGTATGTTAGCTGTGACAGCGCAGCTGTCACGACTTTTGGCTTTAATGTTTTTAAACTTTTACATCATATTAAAAGGACGGTTTCATATGAACATACAGTCTCCCGAAAAAATGTACAGGATACACATGGGGCCCGCAAAATATTCTCTGGATCTCTGTGACGGAAGTGAGAGAGGAGAGTACGTGAGCCAGGATTACATCCTTCACGCTCTGGGAAGGCCTCACAGAGCCATCAACCTCATGTACTGCTATTATCCCAATGACGAGGGCTGGCCGGAAAGAGCAAGCGTTGCTTTTAAGGACAGGGAAGTGGGCTTTGCCTGGGACTATCCCTATGAGGATTACTTCCCTTACGGCGGCGGCTCAAAAGGCAGCAAGGATGCTGAAGTCTTCAGGCAGATCAGGGAGATCAGACGACATGGCATGGACGTGATCCTTACTCTGACCATGGATCCGAAACTCAGTGATGAAGAACTCCGTGCTGTGGGAAGGGATCTTAAGAAGTTCGGCCGTATGGAACTCAGGATCAATCACGAAGCAACGGGGGACTGGTTCCCTTTTACGAAACGTGCCACCTACAAGGAGATCGGCGACTTTTTCTGCCGAGCTTCCAAGGTGATCAAGGAGGAAGCACCCAATGTCAAGACCATCATTTGCATAGGCGGCATTGAGGACCTTAGGTCCGAGACCATGGTAAAGGAAGAGGAGTTTAAGGAGACGGTGAAAGCGGCGGACATATGGTCCGTGGACAAGTATCTTGCTCTTCACTGGGGCTGGCCTTACGATGTGGCGGAAAAAGGCGGGAACAGTTTTGCCAGATATTCCGTTTCGGAACTGTATGAGAAGACCAAGAGAAGCTGGCTGCGCTTTAAGAAACTGAACAACGGCAAAGCGAAGAGTTTCACCATGGCCGAGTTTAACGCAGACGGTGATGTTACGGGACCTTACGATCAGATAAAGATGATAAAGGAGTTTGTTGCTCTTCTTAAAAAAGATCCCGACGACTGGTTCACGGGCTTCACTTTCTATCAGTTCCGTGACAGAGGAAGGCTGGGACTGGAGATCGAGGATCCCAATGACAAACACATCGGCATCCGACAGCCTGTAATGGATTATTATATTGAACTTTTGAACGATCCGGATTTCATGCCTGTGATCACCGGGGGAAAGAGAGTCAAAAAGAATGAGGAAGTGAAGCTTCGCTTCGGAGCATCGGATGATGCGGAGGGCCTGGCTTTTGAATTCGATCTGGAAAAGAATCCGGCGTTCTTCGAAGCCTATTTTGATGATGAGGCTACAGACTACAACCTCATGATGGAAGTGAACGGACAGTGGTTCTACAAGGCTCCGGGAACAAAATGCATAGATATGATGGAAGCGTTCTACAAGAACAGACTGAAGGGAAAGAACACAGTCACCGTCAGGCTTTTCGCTACTCCCGCAAACGGAGAGAACGAAGAAGACCCTCTGAATTACACAAAAGAACTGAAGGTTCTTCCCAAGTTCAGGATAGAGTATGGCCCTGTGGAAAAAAGAAAAAGATAAAAAATAAGGCCGCCGGGAATCCGGCGGCCTTCGTCTTATGTTAAGCCCCGAAGATTCTAATATCCTTCGGGCTCGATCAATCCGTATGTATCTCCTTTACGTTTATAAACGACATTGATCTCATTTGTGTCGGCGTTTCTGAAAACGAAGAAATTGTGGTTCAAAAGTTCCATCTGTACACAAGCCTCTTCAACATCCATGGGCTTGATATCGAATCTCTTTGTTCTTACAACCTTGATCTCGTCTCCGAGGTCTTCGTCTTCTTCAACAAATGCTGCTGCGAAATCGGCGGCTGACTGCTTCTTGTCGATGATCTTCTTCCTGTATCTTCTCAACTGCCTTTCGATCGTATCTTCGATCATGTCGATGGAAGCGTACATATCTTCGCTTTCTTCTTCGGCATGAACCGTAGTGCCTTTAAGAGGAATTGTAACTTCGATCTTCTGCTTGCCACCTTGGACACTGAAGGTTACATGGACCTCTGTTTCAGGCTTGAAGTAATGCTCAAGCTTTCCGAGCTTTTCTTCCACCATGTTCCTCATGCCTTTGGTTACTTCAATGTTTTTGCCATACGTGTTAATGCGCATACAATCACTCCCTTTATGTAGTTGATTGGCTGAAACCTGTGAGGTTTTAACCTGACATTATGATACCATATGGGGGAGGATTTTTCAATTGAAAGAGGGCAAGTTTACAGAAATTTTATTTGATGATTTTTGAATTTTCTGAAAATAATTTGTCAATACACTTTGACAAAATTGGGACCTTCAAACCTCTTTTTCGTTACTTTTAACAAGTAAATTTATGCATTAATTCGGTGTAGAATTATTCCACTTTGATAGTATGATCTGTGGAAAATGTGGATAACTTTGCGAATAAGTCATTTTTTAGGGGTAAAACAGGGGCTTGGGCTGTGGAAAACTTTTGCGCAACTTTGCGCCGAAAACTCATTCTACAGCATAAGAAGAGGCCTTTTTGTGAAAAATGCACAAAAGGATAATTGTCAAGAAGGAATTTTCAAATATGAAATTTTAGACAACGGGAAAACATGACAAAATAAATATCCTGTCCGGGTCACTGTTCACATTATGTTTACCTTTCCCGTATTGCTATAAAAGACAAGAAATGGTATAATTTAGAGTACTTTTGGGGTATTGGACTTATATATTAAGGAAGATACTTAGGATGTGTAATTCTTTTTCGGAGGGATATTAAATTGAGCATTGTTACAAAGATATTCGGAACTCACAGTGCCAGAGAACTGAAAAGACTCTCACCCATTGCAGACAAGGTATTGGCGCTGGATGCCGAGATGGCTGCCCTCACAGACGAGCAGCTCAGGGGGAAAACTGAGGAATTCAAGAAAAGATTAAAGAACGGGGAAACTCTGGATGACATTCTGGTGGAAGCATATGCCGTTGTGAGAGAAGCAGCGGGCAGAACACTTGGAATGAAACATTTCAAAGTTCAGATCATAGGCGGTATCATCCTCCATCAGGGTCGTATCGCAGAACTGAAGACAGGTGAAGGAAAGACCCTTATGGCCACCCTTCCTTCCTATCTGAACGCCCTTGAAGGAAAAGGCGTTCATGTGGTTACATGTAACGATTACCTTGCTCACCGTGATGCCGAGTGGATGGGACAGGTTCACAGGTTCCTGGGACTCACCGTAGGATGTATCCTGAACGATATGTCCAGCGAAGAGAGAAAAGAGGCATATGCCTGCGATATCACCTACGCCACCAACAACGAACTGGGCTTCGATTACCTGCGTGACAACAGGGTGATCTATAAGGAACAGCTGGTGTTGAGAGGACTGCATTACGCCATCATCGACGAAGTGGACTCCATCCTCATAGATGAAGCAAGAACACCTCTCATCATTTCCGGACAGAGCGGAAAATCCACAAGACTTTATGAGGCTTGCGACATCCTTGCCCGTCAGCTGAAGCGCGGTACGGAAAAGGAACTTTCCAAGATGGACCTTCTCATGGGAGAAGACAGCGAAGAAAGCGGAGATTTTGTCGTAAACGAGAAGGACAAGAACGTCAACCTTACGGAAGAAGGCGTGAAGAAGGTTGAACAGTTCTTTAAGATAGAAAACCTTGCGGATCCCGAGAACCTTGAGATACAGCACAACATCATCCTGGCTCTCAGAGCTCACAATCTTATGTTCCGTGACAAGGACTATGTTGTTAAGGATGATGAAGTTCTCATCGTAGATGACTTCACGGGACGTATCCTTCCCGGACGTCGTTACTCCGACGGTCTCCATCAGGCCATCGAAGCAAAGGAACATGTACACATCAAGCGTGAATCCAAGACCCTTGCCACCATCACCTTCCAGAACTTCTTTAATAAGTACGACAAGAAGGCGGGCATGACAGGTACGGCTCTCACCGAGGAACAGGAATTCCGTGAGATCTACGGAATGGACGTTGTGGAAGTTCCCACCAATGTTCCCGTTCGCCGTGTGGATCTGGACGACGCCGTTTACAAGACAAAGAGAGAAAAACTGAACGCCATTGCAAACGCAGTGGAGGAAGCACATGCAAAGGGACAGCCGGTACTTGTGGGTACGGTTACCATCGAGTCATCGGAAGAAGTCAGCGAATACCTTCGTCGCCGCGGCATCCCTCACAAAGTTCTGAACGCGAAGTTCCATGAACTTGAAGCTGAGATCATCGCCGATGCGGGCCAGAAGGGTGCGGTCACCATCGCCACCAACATGGCGGGCCGTGGTACGGATATCAAACTGGGTGAAGGCGTTGTGGAACTGGGCGGCCTCAAGATCATCGGTACCGAGCGTCATGAATCCAGACGTATAGACAACCAGTTGAGAGGACGTGCCGGACGTCAGGGCGATCCGGGTGAATCCAGGTTTTACATCTCCCTTGAAGACGACCTGCTCCGACTCTTCGGATCGGAGAATCTCATGAAGATCTTCACTTCTCTCGGTTTCCCCGAGGGCGAGGAACTTCATCACAAGATGCTCTCCAATGCCATCGAGAGAGCACAGAAGAAGATCGAGGGCAACAACTACGGTATCAGAAAGAACCTTCTTGAATATGACCGTGTGAACAATGAACAGCGTGAGGTCATCTACGCCGAGCGTCTCAAAGTTCTGAACGGTGAGAACATGCACAACTCCATCGTGAAGATGATCTGCGACATCGTTGAAGGCAGTGTGGACACCTGCATCGGCGAAGACAGACTGCCTGAGGATTGGGATATCAATGAACTCAACAACCTCATCCTTCCCATCATCCCTATTGAGCGTATCAGACTTACGGAGAGCGAACTCAAACATTACACCAAGAAGGAACTTGTGCAGAATCTCAAGGAACAGGCACTGAGACTCTATGAGTCCAAGGAAGCCGAGTTCCCGGAGAAGGAACAGTTCCGTGAGGTTGAGCGTGTCATCCTTCTCAAAGTCATTGATACAAAGTGGATGGACCATATCGACGATATGGAACAGCTGAAGCAGGGCATACATCTTCAATCCTACGGACAGAAGAACCCTGTTATGGAATATAAGATGCAGGGCTATGACATGTTCGATGCCATGGAAGCTGCCATTGCCGAGGACACCGTAAAGGTGCTCATGCACATCAAGGTTGAGCAGAAGGTTGAGCGTGAGGAAGTGGCAAAGGTTACGGGAACCAACAGGGACGAAACGGCTCTGAAGCAGCCCGTGCGTCGCTCGGCAAAGAAGGTAATGCCCAACGATCCCTGCCCTTGCGGTTCGGGTAAAAAATACAAATTCTGCTGCGGAAAGTAAGACGCGGCAAAAAATAAATCATTTATAAGGTGGTGACGACTGTTGGTAGAACTTGACCAGATCAAGCTTAAGCTTAATTCTTACAAACAACCTTTAGTCGAAGTGGGGGATTCACTTTGACCTCGCCAATAAACGCGAGAAAATAGAAGAGATCGAGAATATCATGAATGAGCCCGGTTTCTGGGATTCTGCGGAAAAGTCGCAGAATTACGTGAAGGAGCTCAATCAGCTGAAGAATATTGTCGGTGAATACAAAGAACTGGAAGATGAATATGACGATGTGAAAGTCTATCTTGAAATGGGCTACGAGGCCAATGACCCCGAACTCATTCCCGAGGTACAGGCTGCTCTGGACAAATTTGCGGAGCATCTGGAGACTCTCAGACTTTCCACCATGCTTTCGGGTGAATATGACAAAAATGATGCCATTCTGACCCTCCATGCGGGAGCGGGCGGAACGGAGAGCTGCGACTGGGCTTCCATGCTTTGCAGAATGTATATGCGCTGGGCCGAGAAACATGGTTTTTCCGTTTCCATGCTGGATTTCCTGGACGGAGACGAGGCGGGCTACAAGTCCGTGACTCTTGAGATCAAGGGCGAGAACGCCTACGGCTATCTTAAGAGTGAAAAGGGCATACACAGACTGGTGCGCATTTCTCCTTTCAACGCTGCGGGCAAGCGTCAGACTTCCTTCGTATCCTGTGATGTAATGCCGGATATCGAGGACGATATTGACATCGAGATCAATGATGCCGACATCAGGATCGACACCTACCACTCCAGCGGTGCCGGCGGACAGCACATCAACAAGACCAGTTCCGCCATCCGTATCACCCACTTCCCTACGGGCATCGTGGTACAGTGCCAGAACGAGCGTTCCCAGTTCCAGAACAAGGACAAGGCTATGCAGATGCTGAAAGCAAAGCTCTATCTCCTTGAGAAGGAAAAGAACGAAGCAAAAGCTTCGGGCATCCGCGGAGAGGTGAGAGACATCAATTTCGGCAGCCAGATCAGATCCTACGTTCTGCAGCCCTACACTCTTGTCAAAGACCACAGGACCAACTGTGAAAGCGGAAATGCGGGAGCTGTTCTTGACGGCGATCTGGATCCGTTCATTACGGCATTCCTTAAGTGGAACGCCACAGGTCAGAAGTCGGGAGAAGATTCCGACATAGAGTAAAATACTCTGCACACCACAGGTGTGTAATAACGTCATTTTAAATGACTGTAATTGGAGAGATGAAGATGTTAAATAAGGAAGAGATTAAAAAGGCGATCCGTGAAGGCAGGCTGTGCCTCGGTATCGAGCTTGGTTCCACAAGGATCAAGGGTGTGCTGATCGGCGAGGATTTTACCCCCGTCGCATCGGGAGACCACACCTGGGAGAACAAACTTGTAGACGGCATATGGACTTATTCCGTAGAAGAGATCGGCAGCGGTCTCAGGGCATGCTACAAGAGCCTTGCGGACAATGTCAGGAAGGAATACGGCGAGGAGATCACAGATCTTGCCTGCATCGGCATCAGTGCCATGATGCACGGTTATATGCCTTTTAACGAAAAGGGAGAGATCCTTGTTCCTTTCAGAACCTGGAGAAACACCATTACGGGACAGGCAGCCGACGAACTCACCGAGCTCTTCGGTTTCAACATTCCCCAGAGATGGAGCGTTGCCCACCTTTATCAGGCCATCCTCAACAAGGAGCCTCACGTAAAGGACATCAGGTACCTTACCACTCTTGAGGGCTATGTACATTGGATGCTCACAGGAAAGAAGGTGCTGGGCATCGGCGATTGCGCCGGTATGTTCCCCATTGACGGAAACACAAAGAACTACAACGAGTCCATGGTGCAGAAGTTTGACAAGCTCATGGCAGACAAGGGCGTAAACCTTAAGTTTAAGGACATCATGCCCAAGGTTCTCCTGGCCGGCGAAGATGCAGGCTGTCTTACCGAAGAGGGTGCGAGATTCCTGGATCCCACAGGCCATCTCAAGGCAGGCATCAGGCTCTGTCCTCCCGAAGGCGATGCAGGAACGGGCATGGTTGCCACAAACTCCGTAGGAGCAAGGACATGCAATGTTTCTGCGGGAACCAGCTGCTTTGCAATGGTGGTGCTGGAGCATGATCTCAAGAAACTCCACAGAGAGATCGATATGGTCACCACTCCCGACGGACTTCCCGTTGCCATGGTTCATTGCAACAACTGCACATCGGATCTTAATGCATGGATCGATCTCTTTGAAGAAAACCTGAAACTCTTCGGAGTCGAGGCAGACAAGAACACCATATATGAAAAGCTTTACACCCTTGCCCTTAAGGGGGACAAGGACTGCGGCGGACTCATGAGCTTCCCTTACTTCTCGGGCGAGCATGTTACTCACCTTGACGAAGGAAGACCCATGTTCCTTCGTAAGCCCGATGCTAACTTCAACCTTGCAAATTTTATGAGGACTCATCTCATTTCTTCTCTCGGCGTATTGAAGCTGGGTATGGAGATCCTTAACAGGGAAGAGAATGTTAAGGTGGACAGCGTTATGGGCCACGGCGGTCTTTTCAAGACCAAGGGCGTGGGACAGAGCATTCTTGCGGCAGTTATGGAATCTCCCGTTACCTGCATGGAAACAGCAGGTGAAGGCGGTGCCTGGGGAGCGGCTCTCCTGGCAGCTTTTGCCGTAAAGGGCGAAGGACTCAACCTTCCCGAATTCCTCAATAAGAAGGTGTTCGCAGAGGCAAAGGGCAGCACACTTGCTCCCGATGATGCGGACATCAAGGGCATCGAAGAGTTCATGACACTCTACAAGAGCTGGATCGCAGCGGAAAAAGCTGCGGTAAATGCGGACAGGAGATAATATGCTTGAGGAATTAAAGAAGATAGTTTACGAACAGAACATGGAGCTCCCCAAGAGGGGGCTGGTCACATACACCTGGGGCAATGTCAGCGGCATTGACAGAGAAAAGGGCCTTGTAGTCATCAAGCCCAGCGGCGTGGATTACGAGACCATGAAGCCCGAGGATATGGTGGTGGTGGACCTTGAAGGAAAGGTGGTGGAGGGACATTACAGACCTTCCTCCGACACACCCACTCATGTGGAACTTTACAAGGCTTTCCCCGAGGTGGGGGGCATCGTTCACACCCATTCTCCCTGGGCTACCAGCTGGGCACAGGCGGCACGTTCCATTCCCTGCTACGGTACCACCCATGCGGACTATTTTTACGGAACCATCCCCTGCGTGAGAAATCTCACAAAGGAAGAGATCGATACAGGCTATGAAAAGCATACGGGAACTTCCATCATTGAAGCATTTGAAGGAAAGAATCCCATGTTCTGCCCCGGCTGTGTCTGTGCAAACCATGGACCTTTCACCTGGGGAAAGAATGCAGCTGAAGCTGTTCACAACGCGGTTGTACTTGAAGAAGTGGCAAAGATGGCGGCAAGAGCCGAGGCTTTGAACCCTGACATTAAGGAGACACCTCAGGCTATGCAGGATAAACATTTTAACAGGAAACACGGACCGAATGCTTACTACGGGCAGAACTGAGTTTTGAGACATCGATGATTTGGGCGTTCGAACAATGAAAGCCGGATTATGATAAAGAAGAGCAATCATAAAAAGATCATACTCCTCGGAATCATCACTTTCATTATTATGCTCCTGGCTTGGGCAGGCATATGCATAATGCGCGGAATGAAGGAGAAGACCACTATCGTGCTGGATGACGGATGGACGGTTAAGGTCAATGACAAGACCTATACCGATGTCGATCTTGCCACGTTCACTTTTCGTGGTCTGAAAAGATATGACGACATTGAGATCAGCCGTGTGATCACCGACGATCTGACCGACGGCTACACCGTCAGGGTGAAGGCGCAATTCTGTTCCGTTCAGGCATATGCAGGTGTCAGGGAGATCTTTTCCTTCGGTACCGAAGAGATAAAAAACAACAGATTTTTGGGAAGCGGCTACGTTTTCATCAGGCTTCCTTACGATATGCAGGGCAAGAACCTGAAGATCAGATTTATCGTTAATGAGGATGATTCCATGACGGACATAGGTAGCATCAGACTTGAGAAGAGCGATGCGATACTCAGGACCTATGCCAACAGAAACGCCACAAGCGTCTATCTCAACTCCTTCATCATGATCTTTGGGGTGGCTCTGATCATTCTTGGATTTTCTGTAAGGCGCAGGGGTAAGGATTATCTCACGCTGATCCTTATCGGTGCTTTTTCTGTCCTTATCGGACACTGGTCGAACTGTCAGGGCAAGATCTACGAGATCTTCTCGGACAGGATCACCATGCTTTCCGTACATGAATTCATATGCCTTTATACCGCTCCCATACCCATGGCTGTCTATATTTGGCAGCGCCACAAGGGAGAAGGGGGCACCAAGGAAACGGTTTTGAAACTTGCCATAGCGGTGACGGTCATCTTTGACGTTACGGCCTGCATCCTTCATGTGACCAACGTTGCCAGATTCCCCAGGACTCTCGGGGTATTTCACCTGACCGGAGCAATATGCCTTGTGGCCATCATCGCCGTATGTGTGACACATATTAAAAAAGACAGAATGTCCGATCTTGTGATAAACCTTGCCTTCTTTCAGGTGGCAGCGGCAGCTTTTTTGGACATTTTCAGATTGAACATTCAGAAAAGGTTCCTGCCAAATATGGACATCATTACGGAAGTCAGCTTTCTTCCCATGGGCGTCATCATTTTTATCACCATGCTGACTGCCGGCTATCTTTTCAACATATATGAGACTGTGCTTTCCGAAGCGGAGAGGGAAGCTCTTACACGTATCGCCTACCACGACACTCTTACGGGCATATACAACCGTGCCAAGGCTGATCAGAAGTTTGAGGAACTGGATGCAACGGATTCCGCGGCAGCCATGGTAAACTTTGATGTCAACGGTCTTAAGTATGTAAATGACAATTTCGGTCACGAAGAAGGAGACAAGCTTCTTAAGAATGTGGCCGGTATCATAGAAAAATGCTTCGGTGAGATCGGCACATATTATCGTATGAGCGGTGATGAATTCCTGTCCATAATAGTGGATCCCGAAGGTATCACAAATGTGGAGGGGGCTGCGGCAAAGTTTGAGGAAGAACTGAAAATAGCTTCGGAGAACAGCAGATATGTCATTTCCGTATCTTACGGCATCTCCTACAGGAAAAAGGGAGAGAAAAAGAGTATGCAGGAAGTATACTCAGAAGCGGACGACAAGATGTATGTCATGAAGGAAAAGAGCGGACGATCGAGACAGGCGCTTGAAGGCGGTATGAAGGAAATTACGGAGGCGAACTCATGAACTGGATAATGTTACAATTTTATATTGGGTTCATAGCGCTGGTGGGTTTCTTCTACTTTATGGAGATCGTGAGGATGAAGTCCGACATAGGCGGAAAGAAGATGATGCTGGGCATGGTCTTAAGTCCTATGCTGGGTATGTTCTTTGCGGCTTTTCCATACATTTTTCCCGTTTACGGTAAAGAAACCACACCTGTTCTGTTTGCGATTGTGGACAGGATCGCCCGTTATCATATTTTTACTTTTCTGTTTTCAATCTTCTTCTTCGGGGAAGACATCTACAAAGACAGGTATTTTAACGGAGCGGACAAGACTCTGGGAAAGATACATTCCTTCTTTGAGATGTTCATTCTGGAGTTTGTGTTCTTTGTGATCGGATATACGGCAGCGTTCATGTTGGAAAAAAGCGGTGTGGACCTGTATGAAATTACGGGAGTGGACGGTTACAGCCTTTGCACTCTTATAGCCTTCATAGTTGTTTTCTGGCTGAACGGCTGCATATTCATGAGGCGTGAGCCGAATAAAGTGGTGAGATTTCTCTTCGTCCTTTCTGTTGAGACACTTCTCCTTGTGGTAAGCCTCCTCACCCGTGAAGTACTGATGCCCTCCGCATGTGATTTTCTGGTTTCCATGACAATCATGTGGGCAATTGTGGACCTGGGAAAACTAAGAAGATACAATCCCAACGACCTGAACGGAGAAGAAAGATTCAACGTAAAGGTCAATCGCCTCTTCGACAAAAAAATGGCTTTTTACGGAGTCACCCTGTGCATAGATTCCCAGCCGGCGGAAACAGACGATGAATATATCCGCGCTTTGTCTTTCTTTGAAGGTGCTTTAAGGAACATGGGCACCATAGTGAGCGATACGGATGCTTTTCTCTACAGGAACACCAACAATTCCATTACTGCGTTGATCCCCATGAGAAATGAGAAGAAAGATCTGGCAAAGATCGTTGAAGCTTCAACAAAATGGCATGAGGATCCCTATGTAAAAGCGAATATAAGATCCAGGATACTGGTCATTTTGTGCCCTAAGGACGTAAAGATAGCAAGTGTTTTCATAAATGTCCTTAAACTCTTTTCCAGAAGAGGTCTAAACAGAGAAATGGAATGGGGAAAGACCTACTTCTGCGAAGAAGACATGATGACGAGATACATGAGTTTCATCGCCATAGAGAAGGCGCTGGAACAACTTTGCAAGGATCAGGATTTTGAAGTGTTCTACCAGCCCATCTATTCCAGTGAAGAGGGCTATTGCTCCTGTGTTGAGGCTCTGGCGAGATTTCCGAAGCTGGACAGAGATTTTTTTGAAAGGCTTAAAAATTCCTATGGTGAAGATGTATGCCGGCTTGTGATGAATGAGTCGGAACCGGATCCGAAGAATCCGGAACTTAGGGTTTTGAAGGCTTCCGCAGACGATTTCATACGTATGGCGGAAAGCAAGAAACTGATCTACAAGGTGGGAATGATCGTTTACAGGAAAGCTTGCGAGTTCTTTGTGCAAAATAAACTGAACGAGAATTACGGTATAAGATACATAGAGATCAACCTCTCCTTAAGACAGTGCGAAGAGAGTACTTTGGCAGCGGATTTCATGAGGATAGCACAGGAAACCGGACTTCCTCCGGGCTTCATCAATTTCGAGATCACCGAAGGTATAGCAAGGACCAGATCCGCTGTGGTGAGCAACAATCTGAAGATGCTTCGGGAAGCCCATTTCAGTTTCTCCATGGATGATTTTGGAACGGGCTATTCCAATCTCATAGGCATAGTTGACGATAAGTACAGCGTCATTAAGATAGACAAGAGCATTCTGGACAGCTGTTTTGAATGCGAAGAACCTGACAGACGTGCCCACAGGGACGGACCTCAGGAGAGGGAACAGACCACAAAACTTCTAAAGGGCGTCATCAAAATGATCCGCGGTCAGGAAAAGAAGATCGTCTTCGAAGGTGTCTGCGATAAAGTGAGAAAGGAAACACTGGACGGTTTCGGTGGCGGTTACTACCAGGGTTTCTACTTCTCCCAGCCTCTTTCGGGAGACAGATATCTGGAATATCTGCGCACCATCGGCGGCAAATGTGCCACTGCCGACAACAGCAGGATCGAGGGCGCCGAGTATAAGAATGAATGATGTGAAATGATATGATGAAAAGCCCTGAGCATTCAATGCTCAGGGCTTTTAAAATGTCTTTTTCGGAGTTTTATGATATGCGTTTGAACACCGGCATGTACTCGAGAGGAGCCTGAACCTTTACGGTCTGACAGCCTTCATAAACCGTGTTGTCCGAAGTGAGCTGCCATTTTCCGGCAGGGAGGTAAACTTCGCGTTCACGGGCGTGGAGTTTGAAGATGGGGGCGCAGAGGTAGTCGCTGCCAAACATGTACTGATCTTCCGGTTCCCAGCACTTTGCGTCGTCAGGGAACTCGTAGAACATGGTGCGGATGAGAGGAGAGCCGTTTTCCGAGGCTTCCTTGTAAAGGCTCTTAATGTAATCATGCATACCGATGCGGATGTCATAGTACTTACGCATGATCCTGTAGTTTTCTTCACCATAACTCCAAAGCTCGTTGGGCTGGCCTGTGTGGAGATAGCCGCCGCCCCAGTCTCTGTCGTCAAGAGCGGGGATGTTGTAAGGACCGCGGTCTCCGTGCATTCTGAGGACTGCGGAGTACACAGCAAACTGATACCAGCGGATCAGAAGCTCGCGGAAATCAGGATCGTTCACATCATCGGTCATGAAGCCGCCGATGTCTGTGGTCCACCATGCTATGCCCGCAAGACCCATGTTAAGACCTGCCTTCAGCTGGGTGGCAAAGGATTCGAAGGTGCTGGGAATGTCCCCGGACCACACAACGTTTCCGTACTTCTGGCTTCCTGCCCATGCGCAGCGGAGAAGGTTTACAGCCTCGCCCTTCTGTATGGTCTTCATGTTGTCATAGAAGACGCGGCTGTACATCTGTGGATACATGTTGCTGACTTCAAGGGCGGGAGCGTCGTAGTAGCGAAGATTTTCAAAATCGTAAACACCCAGATCCGGCTCGGAATTGTCCAGCCAGAAGGCGTCTATGCCGTAATCGTAGTAGTTCTGTTTGCATTTTTCCCAAACATATTTGGCTGTTTCGGGATTGAAGGGGTCGATCTCCACGCAGTCGCCCTGGAAATCATAGGTCTGGGCGGCGCCGCGCTCGGTCTTGATGAGAAGACCCTGTTCCATCATGGGACCGAAGTTCTCGCTCTTTCTGTCCACGGAAGGCCATACGGAAACTATGACTTTGATGCCCATGCTGTGGAGTTCGTCCACCATGGCTTTGGGGTCAGGCCAGTACTTTTTGTCGAATTTCCAATCCCCCTGAACAGTCCAGTGGAAGAAATCTATGACGATCTGATCGATCTTTATGCCTTCTGCCTTGTACTTCCTGGCAACCTCCAGAACTTCATCCTGAGTGCGATAGCGGAGTTTGCACTGCCAAAGACCCATGAGGCTTTCGGGGAACATGGGAGAATGGCCTGTGACAGCCGTGTAATTTGCTTCTATCTTTTTGGGGTCCGCATCTGCGGTGATCCAATAATCCATTTCCTTTGTGGCTCTTGCCTGCCAGCGGGTGATGTTCTTTCCGAAAGTCACCTGTCCCACGCCGGGATTGTTCCAGAGCATACCGTAACCCAGAGAAGAGATGAGAAAAGGAACCGATGCCTGAGAATTCCTCTGGGCAAGTTCAAGAGTGCAGCCCTTGAGATCCATATATGGCTGCTGGTATTGCCCCATACCGAAGATCTTTTCGCCGTCGTTGCTTTCAAAACGCAGATCCAGAGAGTACTCGGAACCGCCGATGACGCCCTTCCATTCGCGGTTTACGGTCTTAAGGCATC
>JAEEGL010394789.1_pt1 | contig 16129 bp, 14 predicted proteins | sample 9134231 | NCBI WGS metagenome assembly JAEEGL01 (sample SAMN16246548, study PRJNA631951) | gut metagenome | biome: gut microbiome; feature: rumen; material: fiber-attached | host: Bos | place: Iran: Karaj | collected 2018-10
ATGATCACTCATAACACAGAAGTCCTCGTCTATGACGGTATCGATTTCTATACATTCCCCATCAGATCGAGAAACCTTTCCGGCCGCACCGGCCGCGGTGATACCACCTTCAGCGGTTATATCAATTCCAGGCTCCGCATGGGCATCAAAGATGCTCTCCTTTATGCGACAGCTCTCGTCTCGCTGAAGATGGAGACACCGGGACCGTTCAAAGGCTGCCGTGAAGATGTCGGGAATTACATAAAACAGTTTTATTCTGAGGTCGACGGATAGATGAACACTAAGATCAAAGTGAAGAGGATACTTACCAGGATCTTCAAGCCGGTAGCGGGTATCATTATCGTGCTGATCACGGTATTCCCCATCTATTGGTTGGTGGCTATGTCAGTCCGTCCTATGAGCGAGATGACCGGACATATCTCGCTCTTCCCTCATTCGTTCACTTTTGAACATTTTGCAGAGCTCTTCGTGGAAAAGGGCTTTGGTACGGCACTTATCAACAGCATCGAGGTGACGTTGATATCACTTGCCGTATCATTACTCTTCGGGCTGTGTGCTTCCTATGTCCTGACCCGTAATCGTTTCAGGGTCGCCATCAAGAAGCCATTGAATACCTGGATCCTCATCGTCAGGATCCTGCCGCCCATCGCTTTCACGATCCCTCTCTACATCATGTTCAATAAGCTCGGTATCATGAATACCAAGATCCCCATCATCATGGCCTGCATACTGATCAATATACCTTTCATCATTTGGTTCATGGTGGGATTCTTCAGGAACCTTCCTGAAGACATGGAGAAGAGCGCCCGAGTCGACGGAGCCAACGAATGGCAGCTATTCACAAAGATCGTGCTGCCTTTGGTGCTTCCCGGTATCGCCGCTGTCGCCATGCTGAGTTTCATGTATGCCTGGAACGAATATACCTACAGTATCATCTTTGTCCAGTCTCCCAGTACATACACTATCCCGCTTAAACTGGCGTTGCTGAACTCTGATGATACTCTCACCAATTTCGGTCTGGTCGCTGCCGGCGGTGTCGTCTCAGCGATCCCGATGCTTTTGTTTATTATCTTTGCACAGAACTACTTGATCACCGGTCTATCAAGTGGTGCTGTGAAGGAATAATAAAAAGGTCAATAAAAGGAGAAAAAGGAGAAAAAATGAAAAAGAAACTGACCATCATTCTTTCTACCGTTCTCGCTGTACTGATGATCATGTCAGTTGCAGCCGGCTGCGGCAAGAAAGAAAGCAAGACCCTTACCCTTGCACTCAGATCCGGTGCCTATGCAGAAGCTATCAAGGCAAGTCTCTCCGGTTTTGAAGCAAAATACGGCATCAAATGTGATGTTCTCGAGCTCGGTAACGACGAACTCCACGAGAAAGTCGCTCTCGATGCTTCTAACAAGAAGGGTGCCTACGACCTGGTCATGGTCGACGGCTCCTGGATGAGCGAATTCTCATCCAACAATGTCCTGGCCAATCTTTCCAAGATGGGCTACAAGTTCGATGATGATATCATCAAGGCTACCACTGCCATCTGCTACAAAGACGGCGATATCTATCTGGCTCCTTACTACGGTAATGTTACCGTCCTCATGTACAACAAAGACATCGTCAAGGCCGCTGGTTACTCCGGTGATGCCATCGATTCTGTCGAGACCATGCTCAAGATCTGCCAGAGCGCCAAGGATTCTGGCAAGACCGGTTTCATCTATCGTGGCGACAACGGCGACAATATCACCGTTGATTTCCTTTCTATCCTTCTTTCATACGGCGGCTGGGTTGTCGATGACAACAACAAGCCTACTGTCAACACTCCTGCTTTCAAAGAAGCAATGAACATGTACCTCAAGCTCGCTGCTACCGGTGCAGCTCAGTCCAAGAACGAACTCATCGCCTCCATCGGCGGTGCCAACAATAACGGCGCCATGGCCATCGGATGGCCCGGTTGGTATTCTGCTGATACTCCCAATGCCGGTCTTACTGCTATCACCGGTAAAGCTGCCAAGAACAGTGCTACTGCATACAACGCCAACGTCTTCGGAGGATGGTGTATCGGTATCGCTAACAACTCCCAGAACAAAGACAACACTCTTAAGCTTCTTGAATACCTCATGGACAAAGATGTCCAGAAGGCTACCATCTCTGTCGGTGGTGTTCCTTGCCGTTATTCCAGCCTTAAAGCTGCAGATGTCCTGGCTGATCATCCTCAGTACTCTGTCATCTGCGATGCTCTCGAGGGCTGCGTTTATCGACCCAGCATGGACAACTGGTATGAATTCTCTACCACTCTCGGCACCGAGATCGGCAACATCCTGAACGGCGTCAAGACTGTCGACCAGGGTCTCGCTGATGCTCAGAAAGCTCTTGAAGCTCTTAAGTAATAAAGGTTAATCGATGTTAGATAAAGGATCTGCTGTTAATACTGAGAATTATCGTGATCAGTCAGCTTTTATCAGGCTGCTGGGCAGGCTTGGTATGCGCAACAGCAGATCCTTTGCTATCGCAATGGTCATTCCCACACTGATATTCATGGTTATTATGACCGTATATCCCATGATCTCGACAGTGTTTTATTCCTTTACAGATTTCAAGCTCCTCAAACCTGATACTGATTTCATCGGTCTTGAGAATTTTATCTCTCTCTTCCAGAACGAATACTTCCGCAAAGCTATCTGGGTCACAGTTAAATTCACAGCGCTTTCCGTGTTTTTCGAGATGATCATAGGGCTCCTTCTGGCACTCTATGTCAACAGCATACAGAACCGAATGATACAGAAAACGATGCGAATCACCATGCTCCTTCCGTATCTCTTCCCCACGGTGACCGTGGCATTGAGTTGGAGCATGATGCTTTCTCCGAATTATGGTGTCGTCAATCAGTGGCTGAGCACTATCGGACTTCCCACGTTCAGCTGGTTTGCTGACGTTGCTACTGCTTTTCCCATGCTGGTCGTCATCGATGTATGGCAGAACACTCCTTTCGTGTTCCTTCTGATCTATGCTGCATTGCAGTCTATCCCGCAGGATCAGTATAAAGCTGCCATGATCGATGGGGCCGGTACCCGCAACACGTTCAGATATATCACTCTGCCTAATCTCAAGACCAGTCTGGCCCTTTGTGCACTGCTCAGGACCATCGATACGTTCCGTATCTTCGATAAAGTCAATCTGCTTACCGGCGGAGGTCCTGCCAACAGCACGACCACCATTACCCAGTATATCTACAACTTTGGTATCAAACCTTTGAAATTTGGACTTGGGAGCGCAGGCGCATTGATCATGACGGTTCTGGTACTCATTCTGGCCGCCATCTATATCAAGAATGCCCTGAAATCTAATCCCAACTGATAGGTACGCTTATGTCTGAAGTGATTTTGAAACATGTGAAAAAGATCTACCCGATTACTTCGAAGGAAGAACGCAAGAGCAGGATGGCGGAGTCTAATCTCCACATCACTGACGAAGGCGTTGTTGCCGTTGAAGATTTCGATCTGACTATTGCCGATAGAGAATTCATCGTCTTGGTGGGGCCTTCCGGATGCGGTAAGTCCACGACTCTGAATATGGTTGCAGGTCTTGAATCGATTACTTCCGGCGAACTCTATATCGACGGCGAACTCATGAACGATGTTGAGCCTCAGCACCGAGATATTGCTATGGTCTTCCAGAGCTATGCTCTTTATCCTCATATGACTGTTGCAGAAAACATGTCTTTTTCTCTCAGACTGAAAAAGTTGCCTAAGGATGAGATTGAACGACGCGTGCAGGAAGCTGCCGAGATCCTTGATATCACTCCGTATCTGCAGCGCAAACCTAAGGACCTTTCCGGCGGTCAGCGTCAGCGAGTCGCTATCGGCCGTGCCATCGTACGTAAACCCAAGGTCTTCCTCATGGATGAGCCTTTATCTAACCTTGATGCCAAATTGAGGAATCAGATGCGTGCTGAGATCATCAGTCTCCGAAAACGTATCGATACCACATTCATCTATGTCACTCACGATCAGACTGAAGCTATGACCTTGGGAGACCGTATCGTCATCATGAAAGACGGTGTCGTGCAGCAGATCGGCACTCCCCAGCGTATCTTCGAAAAGCCTATCAATACTTTCGTCGCAGGTTTCATCGGCACTCCCCAGATGAACTTCTTTAAGGGAAGACTCGTCAAGGATGGGGAGAAATATTCGGTCCAGGTCGACGGATGCACCTACGAACTTACAGATGAACAGCAGTCAGTTTTGAAAGCTGATGGTATCGGGCCTTGTGATCTCACCGTCGGCGTCAGACCTGAACATGTCTCTTTGGCCGGTGCTGATGATTCAAATGCCGTAACGGCAACAGTAGATGTATCTGAGATGCTGGGAAGCACTATCCATGTCCATGCTAAGACTGATTCCAAAGAGGATATCGTTCTTGCTATCCCCACCATGGGACTTGATGATCCCCAGGCTCTTTTCTGCAGCGGGGCAAAAGTATCCTTTAGTCTCATGCCCGGACTGATTCATCTGTTTGATACTCAGACTGGCAAGAACTTGATTTATAAGAGCTAGAACCATGAAGAACGATACTTTCATTACAGCTCATTCCGGATGTGACGGGACATTGCAGAATTCATGGTCCTATATCAGTCATGCTCTCGATAGGCCTTTCGACTATATCGAGTTCGATATCCGACGCAACGATGAAGGTAAACTTGTATTGGCGCATGACCCTGAAGCGGCTCGTTCCGGAATGCTTCTCGATGAAGCTCTCAAGATGATCGCACCCACGAAAAAAAGTATCAACTTCGACCTGAAGGAATACTTCCTTGAAGAAGACATCATCAGTCTTGCTGAAAATAATGGAATTCAAAAGGAACGGATGCTCTTTACCGGATCTATCACTGATCCGGATTCATATAACGCAAGAGGACTGGGTGTCGAAGTTTTCATCAACCCGGAAGAACTCATCAAAGGGTTCTATGACGTCGTGAACCGTGAATCTGAGACGAAACTCATCGAAAGAGCAGTGGAGTGCGGATTCAAAGTTCTGAACGTCCATTATTTGATGTGCGATGTTACGTTTCTGGAGATGTGTATCCTCAAGGGACTCAGGATATCAGCCTGGACCGTTGATGACGGAGATGTGTTCAGTAAACTTATCGAGTATCCCGAGATCATCAATATCACGACTAATCATTCGGAATTCATCGAACAGTATTGATAGCTGTTAGTCGCTGAAATCACGGTCGACGTTTATATAGAACGTAAAGTCGGGATAAGCCTGTTTAAGCTTCTCTTTTATCTCATTGCAGATGTGCAGGACATTCTTCTCTTTGAAATCAAAGATGAAGTCCATCGAAACGACATTCGAATCTCTCTTTACATAGAAGCCGTGCATCTGCATGATCAGCGGATAGTTTTTTATCAGTTCTTTGACCGTATCCTTTATCTCGTTTGAAAGCGTATCGAAAGTGTTGGTTGCATACACACCGATAGTCAGGATGATATGGAGCTCCTGGTAAACTTTGACCGTGATGAGACGCGAAAGCGTATCAAGTTCGTGGACAGTCATGTTGTCATCGACTTCGATATGGACTGAGCCGTACATCTCTGTCGGTCCGTAGTCATGCAGGATGAGATCATATGCTCCGTGTACTTCGGGGAATGAACAGATGATCTCTTTGATCTTGTCGGTTGTTTCTTTGTCTGCCCGTGAACCGATGATCGTGCTGACTGTTTCACGGATGATATCGATACCGGCTTTGAGGATGAAGAGCGAGATTATAGCACCGAGCCATCCGTCGATATTGATCTTGAAGATTATCGTGATGAGCGCGGCAATCAGTGTGGTAAGTGAGATGATGGCATCTCCCAGAGCATCAGTGCCGGAAGCGGTCAGTGATCCGGAATCGAGTTCTGTTCCTTTCTTTTTGAAATATCGTCCCAGGACGAGTTTTGTTATGATACCGGCAGATACGACGGTCAGTGTGATCCAGGTGTAATTGGTGACGACCGGTTCGATTATCTTTTCGATACTTTCCTTGAGAGATGTCAGACCGGCGATGATTACGATTATTGCGACTATGGAAGCGGTGATATATTCGACACGTCCATGACCGTAAGGATGATCCTTATCAGGATTCCTGCCTGCAAGTTTTGTGCCGATGATCGTGATGATTGAAGACAGTGCGTCACTTAGATTGTTGACTGCATCTAGTACGATGGCCGTGGAATTAGCCAGGAAACCTACTATCGCTTTGAATATCACCAGTACGACATTCGTGACGATGCCTTTGATGCTGACCTTTACGATTTCATTGCTTCTGTTCATCTCAGTTTCTTACTCTTAGACAGGTAAAATAGACATTTCATTCGGAATGTATTAGTAATACCTGTGTAGTATAGCATTACGATGATCGACTGTATAAATTGCAGAGTTTAGTGTCAGTCCTTTGAGAGATGATCTTTTAGAACTAACAGCGCTTCTTTATATCCATCAAAACCCTTGCCTGCGATAGTTTTGATGCATGCCATTCCAGCGTATGATACCTGTCGGAAACTTTCTCTTGTGTAAACATCTGACAAGTGGACTTCCACTGATGGCAAAGCTATGGCCTTCATAGCATCTAGAATAGCGATACTGGTATGAGTATAAGCTGCCGGGTTGATAATGATCCCATCAAATTTTCCAAGAGCGGACTGGATCTTATCGATTATCGCGCCTTCGTGATTGGATTGAAAGCATTCGACTTTGATGTCGTTTTCTTCGGCAAAATCTTGGATGTACTCAACCAAGGCCTTGTAATCTTTGTGCCCGTATATATCCGGTTCACGGATCCCCAACATATTTATGTTGGGACCGTTTATCACAAGTACTCGTATCATTTATCATGCTCCTGGTTCTTTATGGCGGATAGAATCGTTTCTGCTTCCAATGTCTCTCCATGTCCTGATTTTATGATTATATCAGCAAACCTTTCATATAATGGCGCTCTTTCCTTGTATAGTGTTTCGAGTCCGTATTTTTGGGAAAGAGGTCTGTTGTAGGACGACAATTCGGTAAGATCCCTCTGTATCCAGACTATGACGGCATTCTGATGCAATGGTTCATAGTTCTCCCGACGGGTGACTGCCCCTCCACCAGTGGATATGATCGTACCACTGAGTTTTCCGATATCTCTTATGACATCAGTTTCCATTCTACGCAGTGCATCTTCATTTTGTTGAGTTATGATATCGGATGGAGTCATTCCTGTACGGATAGTGATCTCATCATCGGTATCGATTACTTTTCTGCCGGTCATTATTCCTATTTTCCTGGCAATCGTGCTCTTCCCGCATCCCGGCATACCTATCAATACTATATTCTTCTGTGACATGTCGATCTTATCGAGAATACTGCGTATCCTTTCATCAGGTATGTGGAATCCGGTGAAAAGTTCTGAACTGGCTTTAGCCTGTGCTACCAGCATGTAAAGACCATTTATGTGAGGTATTCCTCTTGATTCTGCCTGAAGCAAGAGATTTGTTCTTGCCGGATTGTAAATCAGATCAAACACACCTTCGCATTTAGGAAAAGACCTAAGATCGATCGCTGATTCACCGTTATGGGGGTACATGCCAAGCGGTGTCGTGTTGATGATGATCTGGGCATCAGCGTGTTTATCGATGTTTTCATAGGTATCAGTTCCTTGTCTGCTGATCATGATAGGGTCAGTATCGAATGATCCCAGTGCGACTTTGACTGCCGTCGCAGCTCCTCCTGTGCCTAGCACGAGGACCTTTTTACCGATCACATCAATCCCAGAAACCTTGATCGTTTCGATGAAACCATATACGTCAGTGTTGTTTCCATATGTCTTCCCATCGAGACCACGTGTTATAGTATTGATACTTCCTGCTTTAAGAGCGACATCGCTTATATGATCGATATATGGGATAACACTCTTTTTGTATGGAATAGTTACGTTCAATCCATCCCACTTTTTGCTTTTCAAAAATGGAATCAGTTCATCTTCATCCTTTTCAAAAAGGTCATAAGAGTAGTTGCCCAGCATTTCGTGTATGGCTGGTGAATAACTATGTTTTAGGTGCTTACCGAGTAAACCGCATCGTAGCATTTTAGATCATCTCGCTGTAGCTTCCCAGATATTGGAATGTTTCACATGCCGCAGGTAATTCGCTGATCAGCTGTAGGAACTTCGGGGAGTAAACAGGTGTGTCCAGGTCAAAGTAGAACATGAATTCGAATTCACGCTCTGGCAGTGGACGGCTTTCGAGTTTGATCAGGTTGATATCTAGTGCATAGAGCTTAGAAAGCAACTTATATAATGATCCTGGTTCATGAGCCAATGTGAGCATGACACTGGTCCTGTTCGCTCCGGGATAGATCTCGAGGTCTTTCGAGATACAGATGAACCGAGTGTAATTGTTATCGGTGTTCTGGACGGATCTTTTTAAGCAGTCTAATCCGTAATAATCCATGCTCTGTTTTGAAGCAAGGGCGGCAATTGTTTGATCATTTGATTCTGCGACCACCTTAGCTGCAACAGCGGTATTGGTGCAGGGTATGACACGTACATTCTTCAGTGTGCTCAAAAATGCCGAACACTGTGATATTGCCTGTTCGTGAGAATAGATCTCTTTGATATCTTCCAATCTTGTTCCAGCTTTTACCAGCAGGTTGTGGTCGATCTTTACTCTTATGCTCCTGGCTACATAGAAATTATGATCCATCATCAGATCGTATACTTTATTTACGGAACCGGCATTGCTGTTTTCGATAGGAATCACTCCGTATTTGCATAAGCCTTTTTCTATTGCTGAGAATACTGCATCGAAGGTCGAGAAGTACATGATATTGGCTTTCCTGAACAGTTTGTCGCAGGCATATTGAGAATATGCTCCTTCTACGCCCTGACACGCCACTGTCGTGCGTTCGGGGAACAGTTTAGGAGTTTCTGTGATGGCATTTCTGATCTTATCAGACAGGGCAGTGTCTGTACCTATTATGTGTTGTTGGTAACTCTTACTTAAGCTAAATATCGCTGAATACAAAAGTGGAGTGTAATCTTTGATCTCATCAGGAGTACAGTCTATTACCTGCTGGATCTTTTCTCTTTCTCTTTTTACATCTAAAATAGGTTGCTTGTTTTCCTTCTTTACCTTGGCGATATCTGCAGAAACCGACATCCTTTCTGCGAATAGTTTGACCAATTGTTTGTCTATTTCATCTATTTTGTTTCGATAATCCTGTGTATCCATCTTATTTGATCTTCCCTCCTAACAATGAATCATAGATTGCAATCGCAGCCGCTGCTTCTACACACGGGACTGCACGCGGAACGATGCATGCATCATGCCTGCCTGTGATAGCAATGACTGTTTCCTTACGGGTCTTCATATCGATGCTTTTTTGCTTTTTGGCAATCGATGGGGTCGGTTTTACGGCGACTTTAAAAGTAAGAGGCATGCCGTTTGTGATTCCGCCTAAGATGCCGCCGCAATTATTGGTCTTGGTGCGGATATTCCCGTCCTGTATGACGTATTCATCGTTATTTTCACTGCCGGTCATTGTGGAACAGGAGAATCCAGCACCGAATTCGATGCCTTTTATTGCAGGGATCCCGAAAATGATATGTGATAGCTTATTTTCCATTCCGTCGAATATCGGATCTCCCAGACCGGCGGGCAATCCCAGTACATGACATTCTATGGTCCCTCCGATGGAATCCCCTTGTGTTCGCATTTCATCGATAAGTTTCATCATTTGTTTGCCGCGTTCATCATCTATGACAGGGAAATCTTTATCGGCAGTCGTCTTATTTAGATCCCCTTGGTCTTGGATCGGTCCGATTGATGATATCCTCGAGATTATATCGATGCCTTCTTTGTGAAGCAGCTGTTTGCATATGCCACCTGCGATACACAGAGGCGCGGTGAGTCTTCCGGAAAAATGGCCTCCGCCGCTTCGGTCTTGATGACCATGGTATTTGACCTCGGCCGTATAATCCGCATGCCCTGGTCTGGGGATGTCTCTTATATCATCATAGTCGTTGGGATGTATATCATTGTTTCTGATCATAGCTGCGATCGGTGTGCCGCATGTTGTGTTGCCAAGCAATCCACTCAGAAATTCGGGAATATCCTGTTCTTTACGTGGAGTTGAATAGGTTCCATGGCCCGGTGCGCGTCTTGATAAGAAACTCTTCAGTTCATCCATATCGATGACACTACCGGCAGGAATCCCTTCCAATACCATTCCAATCGCTTGGGAATGCGATTGTCCGAAGATGGTCAATCTGATGTTGTCTCCGTAACTGCTGCTCATTCTTCTACCTCTAGATCATTTAGATCGTCCCAAAAGGACGGATATGATTTTGCCGTACATTCTGCATCCAATATCTTCACATCATTTGTACATTTACTGGCCGCAATAGCGCCTGCCATTGCGATCCGGTGATCGTTTGCAGGGTCGATGATGCCTCCATCAAGATGATCTCTTCCGTTAATGATCAAGCCATCATCTGTTTCAGTTATTTCTGCACCGATGGATTTAAGCATGGCTGTCGTCGTTTTTAGCCGGTCTGATTCTTTGAATCTCAATCTTTCGGCATTGGTGATTAGTGTTTTTTCGGAAGCACATGCAGCTAGTGCTGAAATCGCCGGGATAAGATCAGGTATCCTTGATGCATTTATTATCTGTCCGCAAAGCTTCCCTCTTTTGATGTGTATGCTTTCTGAGTGTACTGTAACTTCGGCACCGAATCCTGTGACGATATCCATAATTGCTTTATCGCCTTGTTTGGACGATATATCAAGACCATGTAGCGTGATACCTTTTCTTGATAGAGCTCCCATACAAACGAAAAACGCGGCGTTTGACCAGTCTCTTTCGATAGATATGAGCCCGTTATGCTTATATCTCTGATGCCCACGGATGAAGTATTCGGTTGATGCTTTGCTGAATGCTATTCCATGTTCTGATATTACTTCTTCTGTCATCGAGATGTAGTCGGCCGATTCGACGATCCCATCGATATTGATGACACTGTCTTCTTCCAATAAAGGCAATGCCATGAGAAGCCCTGAAATGAATTGAGATGATACATTGCCAGGGATCCTGTAAGTTCCCGATGTCAGTTTTCCTGAACAGTGCATGATGTCATCGTTTTGCGTGATCGTCATTCCATGTCTTGATAGTTCATCAGTCAAACTCTTATGCGGACGCGACGGGAGTTTTCCCTCCATCTTGATATCGGCTCTTACCCCTAGAACTCCTATGACGGGCAGCAGGAAACGTAATGTCGAGCCGCTTTCTCCACAGTTGAGATTGGTGGTTCCTGATGGGACGTTAGAGATAGGGTGTACAGTAATTATTTCGTCATGTACATCTATCTTGGCTCCCAGTGCTCCTAGACAGTCGATCGTTGCCTGGATGTCTTTGGAAATACCGATGCATCTCAGTTCGCTGATTGAATCAGATAATGCCGAACAGATCAGATGCCTGTGTGCATATGATTTTGATGCGGGGACGGTCACATCTCCGCTTCTGCTTCCACTGCCCACTACCTTTATCATCTGTTAACTCCATGCATGACCCATGAAGAGATATCATTTTTTGATATCTTCATCAGTTCACAATGACCGATTGATCGAGGAACGACCAGTGTGATGTGATCTCCTTTGCTTTTCTTATCGTTCATCATCGCATCGACGATGGCTTCTTGGTCGAACGGAGCATCTTTGGGCAGTCCGTATTTGTCTAATAATGCTGACAGTTCATTCAGAACAGTTTCTTCACATAGTTTTTTTCGTACTGATGCTTTGGTGATCATGACCATTCCGATCGCAACAGCCTGTCCATGAGGTATGGTATAACCACTGCATTTTTCTATCGCATGTCCAAAGGTATGACCAAAATTCAGCATCATCCTGCAGCCGTTATCTAATTCATCCTTTTCAACGAAATCCCGTTTCATTGCAACACATCTGCTGATGATCTTTTCAAAATTATCACTCACAGGTGTTGATTCAAGTTCATCGAACAATGATCGGTCACCGATCATTGCATATTTGATGATCTCTGCACATCCGTTTCTATATTCGAGTGATGGTAAAGTCTTTAGTGTATCAGTATCACAGATGACAAGCGCCGGCTGATGGAAACAACCGACTTGATTCTTGCCATTGTCCAAATCGATACCGGTCTTTCCCCCAACCGATGAGTCGACATCTGCTAGAAGTGAAGTGGGGATCTGGATGAAGGGGATTCCTCTCTGATATGTCGCCGCTGCAAAACCTGCGAGATCGCCTACGACACCTCCGCCCAGTGCGATCACGATATCTGATCTGGTCATATGAGCTTCACACATATAGTTTACAAGTCTTTCGTAAGTAGACATGCATTTGCTTTGTTCACCATGTGGGAAGACGAACTCGATGGGAGTCATTTCTGCTTTTTTAAGACTTGTTTTGAGTCTTTCCCCATATAACGGGTAAACGTTATCATCTGAGACGATCATGGCTGTTGTGCATCGGCATACTTCAGATATCAATGTGCCGGAATTATCCAAGATGCCGGCATCAATCTTTATCTCATAACCATCTCTGATATTGACGGTTATCGTTTCCATTATCCGTCGATCTCCTCTTTCAATGCTCTTCCTTCTGCTAATAACTGCATCAGTGTTTCTCTGTCATTATCTTCCAGCGCCTTCCGGTATGCTTCCAGATTGCGGATGATGGTATCAGTCTCCCTGATTAGATTGTCTCTGTTGTCCAGGAAAAGCTGTGTCCACATTTCAGGATTGAGCCATGCTACTCGTGTCATGTCTTTATAACTGCCGGCAGAAAGGCCCGGGTGTTTTCGGGCAGTCGGACTTTTGATATAGGCATTGGATACGACATGAGCTAACTGGGATGTGAATGCGATTGTTTCATCGTGTTTTTCTGCAGTCGTAACAGTTATGCTTCCAAATCCTGCAGGACTTAACAGCGTTTTTATCTTATCGTACAGCAGTACATCGTCGTATTTAGGAGGAACGATCACCATGGGAGCTCCACTGAAGAGATCGGCCTTGGAATACTTGTAGCCGGAAAACTGTGTGCCTGCCATAGGGTGCCCGCCGACATATGTGAAACCATGTTCTTTGGCGAGTGCCATGCCTTTTTCTACGATCACTCTCTTTGTGCCACAGCAGTCTATGACAATCGGTTTAGTACCAAAAATAGGGCTTTTTTGTGTCATGTAGTCGACTGCAGCTTCCGGATAAGTGCATATCAGGATCAGATCACATAGCGGAATTTCTTTATCGGTCAGTTCACCTTCGATAGAACCGTTCAGTTTGGCAAACTGCATCACGGATGAATCTGTATCGAATGCCAGTACTTTCTGTCCGGCTTTACTGTATGCTTTGGAAAATGAACCGCCGATCAGTCCGAGTCCAATGATACCGACTAACATGATATTGCCTTCCTGATGGCTCTGACTTTTTCTGAAAGATCGGCATATTCTTCGGGTCTTACCGATTGGGCTCCATCACATAGAGCGTGAGGAGGGTCATTATGTACTTCGATGATCAAACCATCACTTCCGCATGCAGCTGCTGCCATCGCCATTGGTTTGACCATTCTGGCTATGCCTGTTGCGTGACTGGGGTCGACTATGACCGGCAGGTGAGTGAGTTCGTGGAGCATAGGTACAGCAGCAAGATCGAGGGTGTTCCTCAGGTAGTCGCTGTAGGTTCTGATACCTCGTTCGCACAGTATGACATTTTCGTTGCCGCTGGACATGATGTATTCGGCACTCATGAGCAGTTCCTTGAGAGTATTTGCAAGACCTCTCTTCAGAAGGATCGGTTTACCTGTCTGTCCGAGTTCTTTCAAAAGATCGAAATTCTGCATGTTGCGGGCGCCGACCTGCAGCACATCTATATCTTCGAAGAGTGGCAGGTCGGATACGCTCATGATCTCTGTAACGATCGGCAATCCAGTTTCTTTTCTTGCTATCTTGAGTAGTTCGAGACCGGTCGCTTTCAGTCCCTGGAAATCATACGGGGATGTCCTGGGTTTGAATGCTCCGCCACGGAGCATGTCAGCGCCTGCTTCTTTTACAGCTTTGGCAACTGTAATGATCTGTTCTTCCGTTTCGACTGAACATGGACCTGCGATCATGCAGAAATTTCCCCCTCCGACCTTTACGTCGCCGATCTGTACTATCGTGTCTTCGGGGTGGAATTTTCTGTTGCAACGTTTGAATGTTTCGGTGACACGTTTTACGGAATCTACTATATCGAGACTTTCGATAAGGTCGATATCGACTTTGCTGGTATCACCGATCAAGCCTAGCACTGTTTGATATTCACCTTTCGAAATATGGATGTTTAGATTCATGGATTTGAGCCATTCGATGAGCTGTGTTTGTTTTTCTTCTGGGGTGTTTTGTTTCATTACTACGATCATGTTTATTTCCTTTCTTTTTTTGCATAAAAAAAAGCGGTACAGAGTTTGGTCTGTGCCGCTTTTGTAATCGAGGGGATTATCTAGTTAGCTTTTATTGTTGCATAGCACATCGACCTTACTGTCAGTGACGGTAAAGTAATAATAAAAGCCGTAATAATATCTGTTATTCATGCTATGCATTTTATTTTCCATTGGAAATTGACGTAGATTTTATTCTTATCAAAAGTCGATGTCAAGAAGTTCTACGGCATATTTCTTTCTAATACAGTTTTGCTCCCGCAGGGATATGATCATCCACCATTAGGAGATGGAGTTTTTCTTCTTCGCCTTCCTTGTGTACGGCACTGATCAGCATGCCACAGGAATCGATGCCCATCATGGGACGAGGAGGCAGATTCGTTATAGCTATGCAGGTCTTGCCGACCAGTTCTTCCGGTTCATAGAACTCATGGATGCCGGAAAGAATTATCCTGTCTTCGCCGGTACCATCGTCTAGTGTGAATTTGAGAAGTTTTTTGCTCTTAGGTACCGCTTCGCAGGCTTTTACCTTGACGGCGCGGAAATCAGATTTGGAGAAGGTCTCAAAATCGACATAATCCTGGAAGAGAGGTTCTATTTCGACATTAGAGAAATCGATCTTCTCGGGAACAGATTCTTTTGAGCTCTTCTTAGGTCCGTTGGAATCCTTGAGAGTCGGGAAGAGTATGACCTCGCGGATGGAATCGGTGCCGGTTAAAAGCATGGTCAGTCGGTCGATACCGATGCCCATACCGCCTGTGGGAGGCATGCCGTGTTCGAGAGCATTGAGGAAGTCCTCATCGATGACTTCGGTTTCTTCTTCGATGAGTTTGTTTTCACGTTCTTTTTCGCTGAGCTGGGATGCAAACCTGCGGGCCTGCTCAGCCGGATCATTGAGCTCGGAATAGCAGTTGGCGAGCTCCATATGAGCTGCATACGCTTCGAAACGTTCGACAGTGGTCTCGCTGCCCGGTTTGTTCTTGGTGAGCGGAGACATATCGACGGGATAGTCGATAAGGAAGGTGGGGTTGATGAGATCCGGTTCGACATAAAGCTCCACCAAATAGTCGATGAGCTTACCGCGGTCGCGGGTGGGATCGAACTTGAGATTGCGTCGTTCCATTTCAGCGACTAAAGATTCACGGTCAGGGAACTGTTCGTAATCGAGTCCGGACTTTTCCATGATGGCAGTCCTGAGGTCGAGTCGGCGCCAAGGCGGTTTGAAGTCGATCTCCATATCGCCGTAGTGGACGATATAGGAACCGTTGAGTTCCATGACGATGCCGGAGACCATCTCTTCGAGGAGATCCATGTTGTAGTTGTAGTCGACATAGGCCTTGTACATCTCAAGGAGAGTGAACTCAGGATTGTGGGAGGTGTCTACGCCTTCGTTTCGGAAGACGCGGCCTATCTCATATACGCCGTCAAAACCACCTACGATGAGTCGCTTCAGATGCAGCTCAAGGGCGATTCTGAGGTAGAAGTTCTGGTCGAGAGCGTTGTGGAAGGTGATGAAAGGTCGGGCACTGGCACCGCCGGCAGAAGCCTGCAGAATCGGGGTCTCGACTTCCATGTAACCATGGGTATCCAGATAGCGTCGGATACCGGATACGATCTGAGATCGCTTTCTGAAGAGGGTCTTTACTTCTGGATTGGCGATGAGATCG
>JAEEGL011240588.1_pt1 | contig 16129 bp, 19 predicted proteins | sample 9134231 | NCBI WGS metagenome assembly JAEEGL01 (sample SAMN16246548, study PRJNA631951) | gut metagenome | biome: gut microbiome; feature: rumen; material: fiber-attached | host: Bos | place: Iran: Karaj | collected 2018-10
ATATGATTAGGGTATAAAGGAGAGTGAATAGACGTGAGTAAGAATTTAATTGAAAAGATTACTGAAAAACAAATTAAGAAAAGTATTCCTGAATTTAGAGTTGGTGATACTGTAATTGTTGGATGTAAAATCATCGAAACTAAAAATGGTAAAGCCAGAGAAAGAATTCAGAACTTTGAGGGAACAGTAATAGCTCGTAAAGGACATGGAGTAACTGAAACATTTACAGTAAGAAAGATTGCTTCAGGAGTAGGAGTAGAAAGAATATTCCCAATTCATAGTCCTAATATTGCTTATATTAAAGTTATTAAAGCAGGTTTGGTAAGAAGAGCAAAATTGTATTTCTTAAGAACTAGAGAAAAACAATACAAGATAAAAGAAAGAAGATAATAAACGATCTAGTTTATTATCTTTTATTTTTTAAAGGAGATAAAATGAAAAAGTTTATAAAAGATTTAATTCCTTATCTAATTATAATAATTGTGGTAATGTTTATTAGAACTTATTTGGTAACTCCTGTTGTGGTATCTGGAGATTCTATGTATCCTACGCTTAAGGAAAATGAGGTATTATTATTATCTAAAATCACTTATAGAATAAGTGATATTAATAGATTTGATATAGTAGTTATTAATTATCATAAAGATTTACCTAATGGTAAGAAAATAAAAACCAAGATTATTAAAAGGGTAATTGGTTTACCAGGAGAATATGTAGAATATAAAAATAATATTTTATATATTGATGGTAAAGAATTAGATAATAATTATAATTTTGAAACAAAAGATTTTTCTTTAGAAGATATAAGTATTTATAAAAAAATACCTGAAGATAAATACTTAGTTTTAGGAGATAATCGTAGTGTATCAGCTGATTCTAGGAGTATAGGTTTAATTGATAAAAAAGATATATCTGGTAAGGCAATATTTAGAATATGGCCTATAAAAAAGTTAAGTAAAGTGAAATAAGATGAAGAAAGATATAGATTTCTTGAAGGATAATTTAATATCACATAGAGGATTATTTGACAATATAAAAGTACCAGAAAATAGCATATTATCATTTTCAGAGGCTATTAAAAAAGATTATTCTATAGAACTAGATGTTAGGTTAACTAAAGATAACAGGGTAATAGTATTTCATGATAAAAGTTTATTAAGAATGTGTAATATTAATAAATTTGTTAAAGATACAAACTATGATGAATTAAAAAATTATAAATTATTAAATACTAATAATTATATTCCTTTACTTAGTGAAGCTTTGAAATTAATTAATGGTAAAGTACCTATAATTATTGAACTTAAAACTGATAGAAAAAATTATAAATTAGTGAAAGAAGTAATTAAACTATTAGATAATTATCCTGGATTATATGCTATACAAAGTTTTAATCTGTTATCTATTTTATATTTTAGAATTAAATTTCCTAATATTATAAGAGGATTACTTATAAAGAGTAGTAAATATTTAAGATTATATAGTATAATTTCTAAACCAGATTTTATATCATATAGTATTAATAGAATATCTAAAGAAACAATAATTAAGTATAAGAATAAATATTTATTACTAGGGTGGACTGTTAAAAATAAGAATGAATATTTATGTAATAAGGAACTTTGTGATAATTTAATATGTGAAAATATTAAAAATATAAAAGAATGATAGAAATATCATCTTTTTTTTGTTATAATATGTAGCTAAGGTGATTTTTGTGGGAAAGAAATTATATAATATGTACTTAGAATCTCTTGGGGATATACCAAAGTGGTTAAAAAAGTATCTTATCGTACCAAGCCTTGAGAGGCTAAAATATATTAGTTATTTTTGTGGAATGGATTATGCTTCCAAAAATATATATAATTTTAAAGAACCTATTTCTAGATATGATCATTCATTAACAACGGCTTTGATTACTTGGAAGTATACTAATGATAAAAAGGCTACATTAGCAGCTTTATTTCATGATATAAGTACACCTTGTTTTTCCCATGCTATCGATTATATGAATCATGATTATATTAAACAAGAAAGTACAGAAAAATATACTAGTAAAATAATTCAAAACGATTCTTTATTATTAACTTATTTAAAGAAGGATAATATAAAAATAGAAGAATTAGATTTTAAAAAATATCCTATTGTTGACTCTGATAGGCCAAAACTTTGTGCTGACAGATTTGATGGTATTATTTTACCAGGTATATCTTGGACTAAAAGTGTGACAGAGAGTGATATATGTTTATTAACTTCAAACTTAACTGTATATAAAAATGAAAATGGAGAACCTGAATTAGGCTTTAAGACTGTTGGTTCTGCGAAAAGGGCAAAAGAACTAAGTGATGAAATTGCTAATTATTGTAGTTCCTTAGAAGATAATTATATGATGGAATTATTGGGAACAATAGCAAGAAAAGCTATAGAATTAGATATTATAACTGAATTGGATTTATATTTAGAAGATGAGGATTCTATCTATATTAGAATTAAAAATAGCACTTATCCTGAACTTAAATATTTAATCAACAAATTTGAAAATATTAAAAAAGAAGAAATAAAAGATATAGGACTAAATGTAAAAAAGAAAACATTAACTCCATTAGCTAATGGTAAGAGAATAAAATAATCTTTTATTTCTTTTTTTATTATGATATAATTTAATTAACTTAGGGAGGATTTATGTATTTTAATAATAAACTAATAATTGCAAAGAGTAAGAGCGATTTTATCTCATTAAATAGTGGAATGTTAAATCGTCATGGGGTTATTACTGGGGCATCTGGTTCTGGAAAAACAGTTTCATTAAAAGTAATTGCTGAAACATTATCATCTGCTGGTATACCTAGTATTGTTATGGATATTAAAGGTGATTTATCTGGATGTGCTAGAATCGGAGATATGAATGAAAATGTATCTAAAAGGGTAACTAAATTAGGACTTGATGAAATTAATTTTGAATTAAGGAAGTTTCCAATTAGGTTTTGGGATGTATATGGAGAGTCAGGACATCCAATAAGGTTAACAGTATCTGATATGGGACCAACTTTGTTATCAATTATATTAGGATTATCAGAGGCTGGTGAAAGTCTTTTAAATATAGCTTTTCAAATTGCCGAAGATGAAGAATGGTTATTAGATGACTTAAAAGATTTAAAAATAGTATTACAAGAAATATCAGATAGAGCCAAAGAATATAGTGTAAAATATGGAAACATTAATCCAGTAAGTATTAATACAGTAATTAGAAAAGTAACAGTTTTAGAAGGTGATAATGGTACAAGATTATTTGGTATGCCTAATCTTGAATTAAAAGATTTAATGAAAATAACTGAGGAATCAGAAAGTGGCTATATTAATATAATTGAATGTCGTGAATTGATTAAAAAACCTACACTATATGCATCTTTGTTAGTATGGTTACTTTCATCATTCTATGAAAGAATGCCAGAAGTAGGAGACTTAGATAAACCTAAAGCAGTATTATTTTTAGATGAAGCTCATTTGATATTTAGTGAAATGAGTAAAGAAGTAATTAAAAAGATTACTCAAATAATTAAATTAATAAGATCAAAAGGAATTTCTGTATTCTTTATATCTCAGAGTCCAGCAGATATTCCTAATGAAATACTAGGTCAACTAGGTAATCGTATTCAACATTGCTTAAGAGCTTATACTCCACAAGAATTAAAGGCTGTTAAGGTAGCAGCAAGTACACTTAGGGAAAATCCAGAGTTAGATACAGAAAAGGCCATTTTAGAATTGGGTACAGGGGAAGCTTTAGTATCATTTGTAGATTCTGAGGGTATGCCAAGTATCGTAGAACTTGCTAAAATATTACCTCCACAAAGTTATATGGGCGAAATAACACAAGAAGAATTTGATTCTGTTATCAATAATAGTGTTATGGAAACTAAGTATAGGGAAGAATTAGACAGGGAATCAGCGTTTGAAAAACTATCTAAAGTAAGAGAAGAAAAAAGAATTGCTAAAGAAGAATTAGAAAGAGAAAAAGAAGAAGAAAAATTAGCTAAGGAAAGAGAAAAAAAGCAAAGAGAAGAAGAAAAGATTGCTCGTGAAAAGGAGAAAAAAGCTGAAAAAGAATATAAAGATTCTACTGAATATAAAGCAAAAAAAGCAGTTGGCAATGTATTAAAAAAAGGCGGTAACAAGGTTATAAATAAAGCTTTAAATAAAGGAGTAAATGCTTTATTTGGCGAAACAAAAAGCAGTAAAAAGAAAAAATCATCTGATAATAGCATTGGAGAAACTGTTGTTAAAGGCTTGTTAAAAAAATTATTTAAATAACTCTACATATGTAGAGTTTTTCTATGTAAAAAAACACTAAACTGTGCTATAATTAAAATGATTGGAATATAAATAAAAGAAAGGATTATAGTATGGAATTGTTAAAATTAAAGAAATTATCTAAGTACTACTATCAAAAAGGAATTGTAGCTAGTGGTATATCTAATATCAATTTAGAGTTTAAGCAAGGTGAATTTGTTGTTATAACAGGTGAATCTGGTAGTGGTAAGAGTACGTTATTAAATGTTATATCTGGATTAGATAGTTATGAAGAAGGAGAAATGTATATTAATGGTGAAGAAACTAGTCACTATCGTGAAGTAGATTTTCATGAATATAGAAAAAAATATGTTTCTAATATTTTTCAAACATTTAATCTGGTAAATAGTTATACGGTATATCAAAATATAGAATTGGTGTTATTATTAAATGGATATAAAAGACACGAAGTAAAAGAAAAAGTATTGAATTTAATCAATGAGGTAAATTTAACTAAGTATAAAAATACTAAGGTATCTAAATTATCTGGAGGGCAAAAACAGAGAGTAGCGATTGCTAGAGCTTTAGCTAAAGATACTCCAATGATAGTATGTGATGAACCAACAGGTAACTTAGATAGTAAAAGTGCCAAGGAAGTATTAAAATTATTAAAAAGATTATCAGAGAACAAATTAGTCATTATGGTTACTCATAATTTTGATGATGTAAGTGAATACGCTACTAGAGTTATAACTATGCATGATGGAAAAGTATTATCTGATAAAGTAGTAACGGAAGTAGATGATATTAAATATGAAGTAGATAATAGTGATAGAAAAATGAAATTATCATCTATGTTAAGACTTGGAGTGAGAAATACATTTAATGTTATACCTAAATTCTTACTTATATTAGCAGTGTTTTTATTTGTATCATTAAGTTTAACATCAGAGTATTTGACTATGAAAGTAAATCAGGAACAATTTTCTGAGGGTGGAAGTAACTATTATTTCCAAGATATATCACAAGAAAGAATAATAATTAATAAGAAGGATAAAAGTACTATTACAGAAAATGATTATGAAAATATTTCTAAATTATCTATGGTAGATTATATTGTTAAAAATGATATTATTTTAGATACATATATTTGGGCTAACGGAACAGATAAGGATTCAATATCAATAAACGGTAGATTGAAAAGGCTAGAAAATTATGAATATGATAATGTGGATGTTGGTAGATTGCCTGAAGTAGATAATGAAGTAATAGCCTATACAAGTAAAGAAGATTATTATTTGGGAACGGATAATGCTAATGATGCGTTAAATAAAGAATATTATATTGAAGACAATCATAATTTAAAAATAAAATTAGTGGGTATAAAATATTTAGATGAAATAAAATTAGTTTTTGATAATAATTTATATTTATCTGATAAAATGATAGATAAATATGTATATAGTATTAATTCTAGATATAGTGAAACTAGTATTATGCTTAATGGTTCATATATATCTTATGGTGTAATGCCTTCAAACAAAGTACCAAGCGGTAGTGCTATAATACCATCTGATATAACATATACTTGTAAGAATTATTCATGTAAGGGATATGATTTAAAAGTTAGTATTAAGAATATTTATTATGAAGATTCCTTAAATTTAAAAATATCTAATTATTATACAGAAAAAAATATTAATAACTTAACGGGATATTCTTACGATATGTATTATGGTAATATATTTGTTAATGATAATGATTATAATAGTTTATTCAATAAAGATAATTATCAAAGCAGTGTTTTTGTAAAAGATAAAGAGCAAATAGATGATTTAGAAAAAGAATTACAAGAACTTGGATTTAATACACTACAAATAAGAAAAACATTACATAATGATATGGAAGAACTTATAAGAGTATTTATGATTATAAAAATGATTACTACTATAGGTTTAGTAATTACACTATTCTTTATATCATATTTTGTTATTAAATTAATTTTAAAATCTAGAAACACATATTATACAACATTGCGTATCTTGGGTTCTACTGCAAATTATTTAAAAAAGATGTTGGATATAGAATTGATATTAAATGCTTCAATTGCTTATATTCTTATGATGATATTTATCTTACTAGTTAAATATAATGTTATCAATAATAAAGATCTATTGGAATTAATAAGTTATTCTAAGATAACAGATTATATAATTTTATACTTTATACTGATATTAATATCTTATATTATATCAAGTAGATATTCTAGAAAAGTATTCCAAAAATCAGTTATGAATACTTATAACGAGGAGGTATAGCATGATAAAGTTAATTAGTGTAAATAAATATTTTCATCGCCATAAAAGAAATCAGGTTCATGCTATTAATAATACTAGTTTAGAATTAGAAGATAAGGGATTGATAGCTTTATTAGGGCCATCGGGTTGTGGTAAAACAACTTTACTTAATGCTATTGGCGGACTTGATAAGGTATCTAATGGTGCTATATTTGTGAATGGTAAAAAGATAACTAGTAAGTGTTCCTATAAGGTAGATAAAATAAGAAATCTGAATATAGGATATATTTTTCAGGATTACAAATTATTAGATAATATGTCTGTATTTGATAATGTGGCAATATCACTAAAGTTAATTGGTATTAAAGATAAAAATGAAATTAAAAAAAGAGTAGAATATATCCTTGAAAGAGTTGGAATGTATAGGTATCGTTATAGACTTGCTTCAATGTTATCTGGAGGTGAGAGACAAAGAGTTGGTATAGCTAGGGCATTAGTTAAAAATCCAGATATTATTTTGGCAGATGAACCAACAGGTAACTTAGATAGTAAAAACACTTTAGAAGTAATGAATATTATTAAGTCTATATCTAAGGATAAATTAGTAATTTTGGTTACTCATGAAGTGGATTTGGCTAAATTTTATGCTACTAGAATTATTGAAGTATCTGATGGCGAGGTTATTAAAGATTATGTTAATGATAAAGTAGATGATTTGGATTATCGGATTGATAATAAAATATATTTAAAGGATTTCAAATATCATAATACTAATCATGATAATAATATTAATATTGAAATGTACTCTGATAATAAGGATAAGATAAACTTAAGAGTTGTATTTAAAAATGGTAATATTTATATAGAAAGTGATAATAAAGAAAAAATAGAGGTTATTGATAGTAATTCATCAGTAGAATTAGTAGATGATAATTATAAAAAGATTAATAAAGATATTTTCCTAAAATATAAATTTGATTATGATAAAATTATTAATAAGAATTTAAAATTAAGATATAGTTCTATATTTAATATCTTTACTATCATTAAGTATGGTTTTCATAAAGTGTTTTCTTATACTATATTAAAGAAAATTTTATTAATAGGTTTCTTCTTATCAGGATTATTTGTTACATATTCTATTAGTAATTATTTTGGGGTAACTAAAGTAGATCCAGAAAAATTTGTTACAGTTAGAAATAATACACTTTTAATAGAAGATAATAAACTAACAGTAGATAAATATAATAAGATTAAAAATATGGATAATATTTCTTATATAATGCCTGGGAAAAGTAGTATAAAATTACTGTTAGAAAATAATGCTTTCTATCAAACTGCTAATTCCTATATAGAATTGGGAGGTTTTCTATCTAGTATAAAATTACTTAGTAAGGAAGATATTATTTATGGTAGAATGCCAGAGGATAATCATGAAATAGTTATTGATAAAAGAGTATATGATAAGAATGTTATATCTAATCCAGAACTTAAGATGATAGGTTTATATGATTATGAAAAATTAGTTGGACAGAAATTATCTATTTTTGATAAATTAATAACTTATACTATTGTAGGTGTCGTAGATATAGATAGTGCTACTATATACGTGAGTGATAGTGAATTTTTAAATATAAATTATGCTAATACATTTCAAGATAATAATCCTAGTATATATAGTGTTAGTATGTTTAAGGATAAAATTACTTTAAAAAGTGGTAGGATGCCAGATAATGATTATGAAGTGATTATTAATGAGATGTATAAAGATGAATATAGGATAGGTAAAGAAATAAGTACTAAAATAAATGATCACAAATTAAAAGTAGTAGGTTATTATACTTCTCCATATAATTATGAATATAATTTAGTGTCTGATAATACATTATCTTACTTATTAATAACTCATTCTAAGGGTATTATTATATATCCTTATGATAAAGATATGGTAATATCTTCAATAGAATCTGAAAATATTCCTGTAAAAGATATGTATGAGTATTTAAAACAACAATATATTGAAGAAAGAAAAGATTCAGTTAAATCATCAGTAATTGTAGCATTAGTAATGTTAGTAATATCTATGATAGAAATAATATTAATGTCACGCTCATCATTCTTATCAAGAATTAAAGAAGTGGGAATATATCGTGCTATTGGTGTTAAAAAGAAAGATATTTATAAGATGTTTATCGGAGAATACTTTGCAATTACAACATTAGCATGTCTTCCTGGTATATTATTTATGTCCTATTGCTTAAATGTAATGTCTACGATTAAGTATATTGGAGAGAATTATGTTATTAACATATTTGTAGTTATACTTTGTATAATATTAATGTATGTATTTAATATTATTGTAAGTTTAATACCAGTATTTAACACAATAAGAAAGACTCCTGCTAATATATTATCAAGAAATGATATTTAAAAAAGAAAGGAAACTTTCTTTTTTTAATTGACAATAATTATAAATGTATATAAACTTAATGTTAGAGGTGTTTTGGATGGAAAGGATATTAAAAATTATTTATCGTAGAAATAAGGAGAGAAAACTATTAACTGAAAGTGATGTAAGAAAAATATATAGTATTCTTATAGAAAAAAAGAATTGTCAAAGTATAGATGAAATTATGTTTTGTGATGTAATGGACAATGATCCTCAGGCAGGAGGATCTTATTATTGGGATCCGGAAGCAAAAAGAGGAACTATTTATATTTATGATAATACTATGAAAGAATATTTAGATACAGTATATGAACAAACTTCTCAAGATATGCAGTGCTTGTTTGAAGGAACAAAGATTGATGTTATGAATTGGTATTATTTAAGAACTATATTTCATGAGTTTTCTCATGCAATAGATCAGGATGCTGTCAACAAAAGAAAAAGAAATATAGGGACAAAAATTATCCATATATCTGATAAGTTAATGAAAATAGAAGATTTTTATATGGATAATTATGAAGACATTCCTATAGAGATAAAAGCTAGGACTATAGGTAATATTGGGGCACTTACTATATATAATCAGTTATCATCTGAATTTATAAGTGATAGTGATAAAGCTATTTATGGATTGTTAACAGCTATTGAGATACAATCTAATTATTATTTAAATATAGAAAAAGAAAAAATTGAAAGTCCATCAGAAAGATTATTTGAGGCTGCGGATAATTTTAATTTAAGTAAATTTGATATAAATCCCGAGACATTAAGGCATATTGTATATGATCCTAATAATTTAAGTTTGTATAAGAGATTAATCTGGGGTCTTCCAATATCATATGATGAATATGGGCATATAACATTATTACAAGCAGCATTAAATAATGGACAAAATATTGATGTAGTTAAGAAATTAAAAAAGAAAAAATAAAGGAGGTTAATCCCTTCTTTTTACTTATTATTAAAATAAATATTATGTTATAATATAATTTGTGGGGGATTTAAAATGTATAAGATAGAATATAATAAGAATAAAAAGGGTAATGATACTAGCATTAATTATTTAATAGTAGATGGAAAAGATATTGATATGATGAGGTATTCATTAGATATGGAACTAATGGGATTATATGGAAATTATCTTAAGGAGCCTTGTGAATCAATGATTATATTTAATAATAATAATCAAAATAAAAAAGAAATAAAATCTATTTTAAGAAGTAGATGGTTAATTAATGCAACAAACTTGGATGAAGATATAGCAGGTTTAAAACTAGAATGTATTGATGAGATACTATTAAAGTTAAATGAAAAATTATTGGATAGAAATACTCAGGGATTGGATGTAATGATTATTAGATTTGAAATTATTCTATATAATTATGCAAAAGAAACATTAGAAAATTATTTAAATGAAAAGAAGGAAGATTATATTAAGAGAAGAATAAAGGAGTAGTATTATGGAAGTATATACGGGGAGAAATATAGCTATATTTACAGATATTCATGGATTATTAGAACCTACTGTAGCAATATTGAATGATATTAATAGAAGGGGAATAAAAGAAATATATTCTTTGGGTGATAACATAGGTTCTGGTCCTAATCCTTTAGAAGTTATAAAACTATTGGAAGATAATAATGTTAAATCATTAAGTGGTAATAGAGAATATTATATTACGTTAGGATTTGAATCGTTTCCATACTTAAATTATATGGAAATGGAAAGTTCAAATTGGACTAGAAAAAAAATTGGTAAAGAAGGTAAGGATATTATAAAGAATTATTCTCATTCGTTGGAGTTAAATGTAGGTGGTAAAAAAGTAGGACTTTGTCACTTTCCTAATGATATTAGATTTGATTTTGATGATTGTAAAACAAGTACTTGGTCATATCAAAAAAATTTTGATTATATGAATACTGGAGAAAGAATTAATAATAATGCTTCCTCACAATTTAAATATACAAATAGCAAAGAACAACTTGAAAGAATGAAAGAAAATATAGTAAAATGGGGAATACTTTCTTATGAGTCTAAAGGCATATTATCTGCTCTAAATGAACCATTATTTAAAGGTAAGAGTGTATTTGATTTTGATGATATTTTCTTTGGACATGTTCATTGGGAATTAGAAGATCATACTGATAAAACTAATTTTCATTCTTTAAGAGGTGTTGGTATAGCTTATAGAAATGATCCTATTGATAAGGCGTATTATATAATATTAAAAGAAAAAGCAAATAATATGGGCTTTGATATAGAAAGAGTATTAGTTAAGTACGATAGAGATAAGATGGAAGAATCGATACTTAATTCTACTATTAAAGATTATAAAATTAAGAAATATGCTAGTGTTACTGATAATAAGAAAATAAGATAATATAAGAATGAAGCAATTGATTATGATATTCATAAAAGTAAAATAAATTATAAACAATTTAGAGTAGATATAAAAATCTACTCTTTTATGTTATAATGTTTTTAGGTGATTATAGTGGGTATTATTAGAAGATATCAAGATAGTGATTTAGATAATGTTAATACTATCTTATTTCAGGCATTTAATATAGAAAAAGATAATTTTTATGGTGATAATTTTAAAGAATTAGTAGCTGTATTTGATGGTAAGGTAGTAGGATATCTTCTTTTAACTAAAGTATATAATCCTATTAAAAAGGTGTTTTACTTTATTGTGGATAATGTTTGTGTATTATCTTCTTATAGGGGCCAGGGAATAGGCAAAAAACTATTAGATTATGTAGATAAAGTAGCAAAGGAAGATAATATATCTTATATTACTTTGACAAGTGGTTATCAGCGATTAGCAGCACATAAATTATATGAAAAGTGTGGTTATATCAAATTGGAATCAAATATATTTAAAAAAGAAGTGTAGATATGAGAGAATTAAGAGATTTATATGATAAATATGGAAATAAGACAGATAGAACATATCATAAAGGAGAGATTATTCCTTATGGATATTATCCTATGGTAGTAATGGTGGTAATAAGAAATTCAGAAGGGAAATTTTTAATGCAAAAGAGATCTATTTCTAAAGGTGGAGATTGGGGAGTTACTGGAGGACATCCTAAATCTGGAGAAACACCGCTTGAGGGGATTATTACTGAAGTAAAGGAAGAACTAGGATTAGATTTTACGAATGAAGAATTTATTGAATATGATTCTGGGTGTGATGGCAAAGATTGTTATAAAATGTATTATGTTAATAAAGATATAGAAATAGAAAACATTACTATTCAAGAAGATGAATTAAGTGAAGTTAGATGGTTTACTATGGATGAATTAAAGCATATGGTAGATATTCATGAACTAAATGATGATCAAATTGCTTGTTTTAAAAAAGTTTGTGATTATTTAGATAGTCATATAGTAATTAATTAATGATAGTGATATTTTTATTGGAGAGGTAATAATATGGAAAGAACATTTAATAAGTTAGTGAGAGATCAAATACCAGAAATAATCAATAATAATGGTGAAGAATCAGTTATAAGGGTGTTAGATGATGAAGAATATAAAGTTGAATTATATAAGAAACTTATAGAGGAAACTAATGAAATTATTGATTCAAAAAATTCAGAAGAAACTCTTGAAGAATTAGCAGATGTATTGGAAATTTTAAAATCAATTGCTGAATTAAATAATAAGAAATTAGTTGATATAATTACAATGGCTGATCAAAAACGATTAAAACGTGGCGGATTTGAAAAACGTATATTTTTAGAAAAGACATATAGTAAGCAAAAAAACAATATAAGATGTTAATTTAATTGTGTTCTTGTTAATGGTTAATTTGTAATATACAGGAGAGAAAATATTATGACATTTAATAATACAAATAAAAGAGATATATTAATAATGGTAAATTTTCCTAATATTGATAAAATAAAGGAGTTGATCCAAATGAATGAAAATAAAGCTAATATAAATTGGTTGGTGTTTCTAGTCTAAGATTTGGTAAAAGAGGTGATTAGTAGTGGAATATATATGTAAAAAAATAGATGAAAAGATGGCACATTTAAAACATGATTCTATAAGTTTATCACTTTTTTTGGAAGAAATTGAAACTTATAATCCTATAATAATAGGTGGTTTTATTAGAAATGTAATTAATAATGAGCAAATCAGGGATATTGATATAATATTGTTATGTGACTCTGATATAATAGAAAATATTATAAAGAAATGCAATCTAAATTATAGTAAAAATAGATTTAATGGTTATAAAGTTTTAGCTGATAATATAGTTCTTGATATATGGAGCATTGATAATCATAATTTATTTGAAAAAGGTTTATATGAGAAAAAATTTGAAAATATAAAAGAAACAACTTTTATTAATTATGATTCACTAGTATATGACTTAATAAACAGAAAACTAGATATTAAATATTATCAAGATTTTTTAAATAGTAACATCATTGATTTTGTTGGAAATAATGAAGCTATTTCAAATAACAATCAAATATATTTTAGCATAGTTAAAATACTTAATATTTGTTATAATAAAAATACTAATATTTCATTAGAAATACAGAAATATATACTAAGTCATTATGATGAAGAAAAAAATACTTTTGTTTTAAAATTAAAAAGTGAATATTTAAAGCACTATAACCATGAAATGGAATATGAATTAGAAAACTATATTATTAATTTTCTTACTCGTGATAAAGAAAAGAGTTTAATAAAAAAATATAATTATAAAAGGAGTTGACTCTCATGAATGAAAATAAAACTAATATAAATTGGTTGATAACAATTTAGTCTAAGATTGATTTAAACTCTTATAAAATAAGTAAAAAACTAATATTTAGTAATTACATATTTTATATAATAAATATTGAAATGAATTAAAAAAATATATAAAATTGTTAAAATGACAGAGTATTTAACACTTGGTATTGACAGTCTAAGATTTAAAATGAGGTGAATAAAATGGAAAATATAATAATAAACGATTCTAATTTAAATAATGATGAAATTCAAAAATTTGGAAATAAAGTAAGAGCCATTTTATTATCTGATAATAAAATATTAGTTTCACATTATGGTGGAGTTGTTTTATTACCTGGTGGTTCTATTGATAAAGGTGAAACAGCAGATGATGCAATTATTAGAGAATTAAAAGAAGAAACAGGAATTGTCTATGATGCAAATAGTTTAAAAGAATTATTGTTTCTTGAGTACTACCAACCTAATTATCCAACTCGAAGAGATGAAGTTATTAATAGATTAATAAGAACTAGATTTTATCTAGCACAATACAGAGGTATTGATTTAAAAAGCATTAATAGAACAGAAAATGAAGTAAAAGATAATTTTCATTTAGACTTAATAGAATTAGATGAATTTGCTTCATTGATAAGTGAAGCTTCTGATAATCCAAGAAAAAAATATTTTGATAGAGAGAATCAAGAAGTAATAAAGGTATTAAAAAAGTTAGAAATCAAAGGAGTTGACTCTCATGAATGAAAATAAAACTAATATAAATTGGTATCCTGGTCATATGGCTAAGACTAAAAGAGAAATAAAAGAAAGACTAGATTTAATAGATATAGTGTATGAGATAATAGATGCTAGAATACCTTATTCTTCTAAAAATAATGATATTAATGAATTAATTAAGAATAAACCTAGAATACTTATTATGACTAAAAAAGATTTATGTGATATAAATGAAACTAAGAGATGGGTTAGTTATTATGAATCTTTAGGATATAAAGTAATACTATTAGATTTAATAAATAATCCTGATATGAATATAGTATTTAATGAAACAGATAAATTATTAAAAGATATAAATCAAAAAAGAGAAGATAGAGGATTAAGTAGGAGAGTACCTAGAGCTTTAGTACTAGGTATACCTAATGTAGGTAAAAGTACTTTTATAAATAGACTAGTTCATAAGAAAGCTACTAACGTGGGTAATAAACCGGGTGTTACTAAAAAATTAGAATGGATTAGGACTAATAAAAATGTAGAATTATTAGATACTCCAGGTATTTTATGGCCTAGATTAAATGATAAGAACGTAGCATATAATTTAGCATCTATGTCATCTATTAAAGAAGAAGTACTTGACAATGAAGACTTAGCAATATATATTATTAATGCTCTTTTGAAGTTATATCCTGATGATTTAATTAAAAGATATAATTTAAATAATATTAACGATTTAGTAGATATCTTGGATTCTATTGGTAAAAAAATCGGAGCTATTCGAAATAAAGAAATTGATTATGATAGGGTATATAATACTGTTATTAATGATTTAAGAGAAGGGCGTTTAGGAAAAATAACTTTTGATAGAATAGAGGAATAATATGCAAATAGATATTAGTAAGTTAGTTAATGGTTATGTTGATGAAATAACTGTTAGTGAAGAAATAAAATTAGATGATAATTTGCTTAAAGATAACAATATATATAGTACACATGACTTAATATTTGATGGTAATATATCCTTAAATGATGATAATAAGATATTAGTAACTGGCAAAATAGATGGATATTTAGTAATGCCTGACGATTTAACTTTAGAGGATACGGATGTTAAAATAAATACAGTTATTGAAGAAATAGTAGAAAAAAATGAAAAAACACTTGATATTAGTGAAATTTTATGGCAAAATATATTAATGGAAATTCCTTCAATGGTGCGTAGTCACTCGGAGGAAGTAAATATATCTGGTAATGGATGGAGAGTAATATCTGAAAGTATTTATGAAAAAGAACATAATACTAATAATAATCCATTCAAGAATTTAAAAGACATATTAGATAAAAAGGAAGGAGAATAAATATGGCAGTTCCATTTAGAAAAGTAAGTAAAACTAGAAAGAATATGAGAAGAACTCATTATAAAATCGAAGCTAATGGTTTAGTAAAGTGTTCTAATTGTGGAGAAATGATTAGACCACATAGAATATGTCCAAAATGTGGATTTTATAAGGGAGAACAAAAATTATCAGTTAAAAATGAAAAATAGTTACCAGATAGGTGACTTTTTTTGTCGTTAGACAATAAATTATGTAAAATTATGGCAAAAAATAAAATAATAGTGTATAA
>JAEEGL015577574.1_pt1 | contig 16129 bp, 14 predicted proteins | sample 9134231 | NCBI WGS metagenome assembly JAEEGL01 (sample SAMN16246548, study PRJNA631951) | gut metagenome | biome: gut microbiome; feature: rumen; material: fiber-attached | host: Bos | place: Iran: Karaj | collected 2018-10
CTGGCGCTGATGATCTGCGCCCGGGCCCTGACGCAGTTGCTGTCTTTCTCCGGAAGTTCCATCGTGTTTGCTTTGCTGGGCGCGCTGGTGATCTATTTCAACCCGCCCAAGTATCGCGTCAACAACTGGAAAGGGGCCCTGTCGCTGTATGCGGTCGGCTTCTTCCTGGCTTCGTTCATCGCCGGCAGCGCGCATCCGACGACGGTCGAGTATTTCCTGTACTTCGCCGTTTTCGGCCTGACAGCCTTCCTGCTGCCGTACCGGTATGACTTCAAGCTCGTCCTGCGCTTCATCGTCCTGTTCGGGGCCCTGCTGCTCTGGTCGTACGTGAGCGTCGATTACGCGTCGATCCTCGCCAACGTCGGCGGCGTCTATGACAACGTGAACGCCGTGTTCATGGACATCTCCTACAAGACGCTGGTGTTCGTCGTCTCCGGGGCGCTCGTCGCCGTGACGGACGACAACAAGTATATGAAGATCGCGGGCGTCGTCGTCGCCATCCCGTACATGCTGATCTCGTTCATCTATGGCGCGCGCGGCGCTTTGCTGTCGGTCTTCGTGTTCGTGTTCCTGTTCTGGTTCCTCTGCGCGAAGGACCGCAGGGTCCTCCGGAAGCGGGCGCTGGCCACGCTGATCGTCTGCGTCACCCTGCTCGTCCTGTTCCCGCTGATCATCAACGTGATGTATGACGTGCTGCAGGAGCACGGCATCGAAGCGCGCTCGGTCGAACGCCTGTTCGAGTCGGTCTCGGGCAACACGTCGATGGGCACGGGCCGCGAAGTGCTCACCCAGCGGGCGGTCGAGGGCTTCCTCGCCAGTCCCATCTGGGGGAACGGCATCGGCAGTTTCGACAATTATTCGGGAACGTATCCGCACAACATCATCCTGCAGCTGCTGTATGAAGGCGGCCTGCTGCTTGCGGTGCCGTTCCTGTTCTGCCTGTTCCATGGAATCTTCACGATGCTTTCCCTGAAGTACGACAGGGAGTATCGCTTTTTTTTATTGATGCTTTTCAGTTCGGGTGTGGGGGAGCTTTTCCTTTCCTCGCACCTGTGGATGTCCCTGTTCTTCTGGCTGTTTATCGGCCTGAGCCTGGCGCGGAAGAAATTCCTGCGCCCCGGGCTTGTCCGCCGGCCGGCCGTAGAACCGGAGACGAATGCTTGAAACAATGGGAAACAAATGTTTTATGACCTTGTATGGTCCTTTGGAGTCTGATGCGAGAGTATTGCGGTCATTGGATGTCTTCAAGGCAATTGGAAAAGAAGTCACGATCGTGACCTGCAATACGCGGGAAGGCTATTCCGCCGGCGACGGCGTCAAGATGGTCAACCTGCACCTGCACGTCGGACACAAAGGATATCTCTATTTCTGCATCCGCACCGTCTTGTACTATCTGGCGCACGCCCGGCAGTTCGACCTGATCTACCTGCAGGACTTCCTCTCTTCCGTCCCCGGCCTGTGGCTTCGTCCCTTCGCCCGGAAGAAGCGGATGATCTATGACGCCCACGAACTGATCATCCCGAAAGAGGGGCAGCGCCTCTCGAAGCGGGACCAGTTCTTCATCAAGCCGGAAAGGAAGCTGTGCGAGAAGGCGGATACCGTCATCGAGGCGAATAAGGAACGTGCCGACCTGATCCGGGAGACCTATGGCCTCGACAATGTCTCGTATGTGCTGAACATCACGAAGCTCGCTTATAACGGAAAGGTCCGGACCCTGCCGGAGGACGGCAAGGTCGTCCTGGTGTACCAGGGCGTGGTCTCGAAAGAGCGGAACCTGTCCTTCTTCGTCGACTGCCTGAAGGCGCTGCCGGAGAATTACCGGATGCTCTTCATCGGCGACGGCGACGCGCTGCCCGTTATGCGGGAGCGCGCGGAGCAACTGGGCGTCGCGTCCCGGATCGAGTTCACGGGCCGGCTGTCGAACGTGGAGATGCTGCGTCGTCTGGACGACTGCCACATCGGCATCATCTCCTACCCGTTCACGTCCTACAACAACATCTATTGCTCGCCCAACAAGATCTTCGAATATGCGGCCCTGGGCCTGCCGTTCATCGCGACGGAGCAGCCGATCTTCAAGAATGCCCGCGAGCAATACCATACCGGAAGGGTCTTCCGCTACGGCGACGTGGCATCGTTCGTCGAAGAGACGGAAGCCTTGGTGAAGACGTATTCGTCGGAAGCGCCCCAGTTCGAGCGTTTCCTGACGGATTACAGCTTCAATCATGAAATGGAGCGCCTGCGTTCCATCATCAAACAGGAGGCCTAGCGTATGATATCCATCGTCGTTCCTGTTTACAATATGGAAGCCTACCTGCCCGAGTGCCTCGCGTCAATCGTCGCGCAGCGCTGTCAGGACTTCGAAGTCCTGCTGGTGGATGACGGATCCAAAGACAATTCGCTCGCGGTCTGTCAGGAGTGGGCGGCGAAAGATGCGCGTTTCCGGGTGTTCTCCCAGGAGAACGCAGGCGTGTCGGTGGCCCGGAACCGGGCCCTGGAAGAGGCGAAAGGGGAGTATGTCTGCTTCGTGGATGCGGACGATGCGATCGCGCCGGACTATCTGGCGCTTCTGCTGGAACTGACCCGGGACGGGAGCTTCCCCCTGTGCTGGTACACGCGGGACAAGGCCACGCTGGGTGCCGACGGAGGCAAACTGGACCGCTACGAGGCGAAGCAGTTTATCCGCTACGTCGTCACCGACGTGCTCAACCACGCCAACCTCTGGATGATGCTCTTCAAGCGCGACATCATCCGGGAGCACGGCATCCGTTTCACGCCCGGCTGCGTGCGGAACGAGGACACGGAATTCTACATCCATTATCTGCTGTACGAGCAGAAGGTCGTCGTCTCGGACTATAAGGGATACTACTACCGCCCGAATCCGACCTCGGCGATGAGAAAGCCGGCGACGGAAAAAGCGTTGACGTCGATTGAAGCCGCCGGGCGGATCGACCGGATGCTGTTCGAAAACGGTTTGGTCGCCGAGGAGGGAATCATGCTGTCTGGCAGGGTGCTTGCTTATGCCTATGCGCTGTCGCGACAGAAGAACTGGAAAGTCTATTCCTGCCTTCACGACCGCTATGACGTCAAAGCCGCGGTCAGGAAGATGCTGTCATATCCGGGCATCAAGAAGAAGTGCGTGGCTTTCCTGTATCTGTTGCTGGGAAAGAGACGTTTCTTCTCCGTCATCGGGATGACGGCGTGCCCGATAAAGAAATAGATTTTGTATACAATATGCAAGTAATCATATTAGCTGCCGGAATGGGCAAGCGGCTTGGTGAATACACCAAGAACAACACGAAATGCATGGTGCCCGTCAACGGGACACCATTGATCGACCGACTTCTGCGGCAACTCTCCAAATACGCGCTGAGCCGCGTGGTGGTCGTTGTCGGCTATGAGGGACAGAAACTGATGGAGTACCTGGGGAATGAACAGCACGGCTTGAAGATCGAGTACGTGAACAACCCCATCTACGACAAGACGAACAACATCTACTCGCTGGCCCTGGCCAAGGACAAGCTGGTGGAGGACGACACGCTGCTCATCGAGAGCGACCTGATCTTCGACGACGGGATGTTCGACCTGATGCTGGAGAATCCGTTCCCGAACCTGGCGCTCGTCGCCAAATACGAGAGCTGGATGGACGGCACGATGGTGAAGATCGATCCGGACAACTACATCGTGAACTTCGTGCCGAAGGCGGCCTTCGACTATTCCGAGACGGACTCCTACTACAAGACGGTCAACATCTACAAGTTCTCCAAGGAGTTCTCCCGGACGAAATACGTCCCCTTCCTGGAGGCCTACACGAAGGCGGTCGGCAACAACGAATACTACGAGAACGTCCTGCGCATCATCTCCTTCCTGAACAGCCGGGACCTGAAGGCCCTGCCGATCACGAACGAGAAATGGTACGAGATCGACGACAAGCAGGACCTGGACATCGCCGAGGCCCTGTTCGCGGATGAGAAAGACGTCCTGCGGAAGTACTACGGCCGTTTCGGCGGCTTCTGGCGCTTCCCGAAGATGCTGGACTTCTGCTATCTGGTCAACCCGTTCTTCGCCGAGAGCCGCATCGTCGACGAGATGGCGGCCTTCTTCAAGACGCTCATCTCGGAGTACCCGTCCGGCATGAAGGTGAACACGCTGATCGCCAGCAAATGCTGGGGCGTGAAGGAAGAATACATCATTCCCGGCAACGGCGCGGCGGAGCTGATCAAGGCGCTGATGGAGACCCTGCCGGGTACGCTGGGCATCACCCGCCCGACCTTTGAAGAATATCCCAACCGGCGCGACGAGGACAGCCTGGTCACGTTCGTCCCGAAGGACCCGGACTACCGCTACACGGCGAAGGACCTGATGACATTCTTCGGCGAGCACCACGCCGACAACATCCTGCTGATCAACCCGGACAACCCTTCCGGCAACTTCATCCCGGTCGCGGACGTGCTGGCGCTGGCGGACTGGTGCCGGGCGCAGGGCACGCGCCTGATCGTCGACGAGAGCTTCGTCGATTTCAGCGTGGGCTATGCGGACAACTCCCTGCTCGACAATGGCATCCTGGAAGCCCATCCCGGTCTGGTCGTGATGAAGAGCATCAGCAAGAGCTACGGCGTGCCGGGCATCCGCCTGGGCATCCTCTGCTCCGCGGACACGGCGCTGATCGCCAAGCTGAAGAAGATGGTCAGCATCTGGAACATCAACTCCTTCGCCGAGTACTTCATGCAGATCTTCACGAAGTACGAGAAGGACTACAAGCGCGCCTGCGAGCAGTTCATCGCGGAGCGCGAGGACTTCGAGAAGAAGCTCCGGGAGATTGGCTTCCTGCGCGTGATGCCTTCGCAGGCCAACTATTTCCTCTGCGAGGTGCTCCCGCCCCAGACGGCCAACAGCCTGGTCATCAATATGCTGAAGAAATACGACATCCTCGTCCGGGACTGCTCCGACAAGAAGGGCCTCGACGGGAAACAGTATCTGCGCATCGCCGTGCGCTCCCACGAGGACAACGCGCGGCTGATCAGCGCCTTTAAGGAATTGGAGAAGACGGCGTGATGAAGATCTGTATCTGTGGCGGCGGTTCGCTCGGGCACGTCTGTGCCGGCGTACTCGCCTCGCAACCCGGCGTCGAACTGAATATCCTCTCCGGGCATCCGGACCTCTGGCAGCACGAAATCTTGGTCAAGGATACGGAAGGGAAGACGTATTCCGCCAACATCCGGCGGATCTCTTCCGATCCGAAGGAGGTCGTCGAAGGGCAGGACATCATCCTGTTCTGCCTGCCCGGCTACCTGATCGAGAAGACCCTCCGGGAGATCAAGCCCTTTGTCGGGGCCGCCGCGGTGGGCACGGTCGTTTCCAGCACCGGATTCTTCTCCTTCGCGCACGAGGTCCTCGGCGCGGATGCGAAGCTGTTCGGCTTCCAGCGGGTGCCGTTCATCGCGCGCGTGGCCGAATATGGCCGCTCCGCGAACCTGCTCGGCTACAAAGCGGACCTGGCGGCCGTGCTGGAGAACATCAGCGACCGCGAAGCCTTCCGGGCGGAGCTGGAGCGCCTGTTCCTGACGCCGGTCAGGCTCCTCGACAGTTTCTACGAAGTCGCGCTCAGCAACTCCAACCCGATCCTGCATACGGGACGCCTGTACACGATGTTCTACGGCCGCGAGAACGAAGTCTTCGACCGCAACATCCTGTTCTACAAAGAATGGACGGACGAAGCCTCCCAGCTGCTGATCGAGATGGACGCGGAGCTCTTCCGCCTGCTGGACAAGTTGGGCGTCAAGTCCCTGCCGACCCTGCTGGACTACTACGAGAGCACCGACGCCGCTTCGCTGACCCGCAAGCTGCAGTCGATCCCCGCTTTCCAGGCGATCTACAGCCCGATGAAGCAGGTTGATGGAGGCTGGATGGTGGACTTCGGCAGCCGTTATTTCACGGAAGATTTCCCGTTTGGTCTCAAGACCATCTATGATATCGCCCACGCGTCGCAGGTTCCCTGCCCGAATATCGACCGGGTCCTGGCGTGGGGCATATACAACATAAAATGATTCAAGCAAGATTGTCCATCGATGAGATCCGGTCCATCGAGATCGCGATCCTGGACCATATCGATGCGGTATGCAAGGAAAACGGCCTCCGGTATTTCCTGGCATACGGCACGCTCCTGGGCGCCGTCCGACACAAGGGATTCATCCCGTGGGACGACGACATCGACCTCTATATGTGCCGGGAGGATTATGACCGGTTCATCGAAATTTCCCGCCAGGCGGAGCCGGGGCGGTATATGGTGCTGGCGCGGGACACCGAGCCCAGCTACTACTACGAATTCGCCAAGGTCGTGGACACCCGGACGGAGATCTCTCCGAGCAACGACATCCTGAAGATCAACCACGAAGGCGTCTGGGTGGACATCTTCCCGCTGGACCGCGTGCCGAAGGCCCGCGGGCTCGCGAAGCGCGTCCTCAATGCGTTCGTGGCCATGCGCATCCTCTCGGTCTACAAGTCTTTCCCGATGGGCAAGTTCAACGGGGCGCTGTATCCGTTCTGGAGCATCGCGCGCCTGATCGGCCCCCGCTTCTTCCAGTCCATCACGGACCGCCTGGCCCGTGCCGGCAAGGGGAACGAGTCCGTGGGCTATATGTGCAGCATGGGCGTGTCGAAGTACGACTTCCCGAAGGCCTGGTGCGACGAGGTCGTCGAGGTCGATTTCGAAGGGAAGAAGTATCCGGCCTTCAAGGAGTATGACAACTACCTGCGCTACCAGTATGGCGACTATATGCAGCTCCCGCCCAAGGAAAAGCAGGTCGCTCATCATTATCAATGTTTCTTGACTGATGCACAAGATTGATCCCTACCGTCTGGAAGTGGCGGTTATTATACCGACATTTAACGAAGAGAATCATATTGAGAGATGCCTTGAATCTGTCGCTCGGCAGTCTTATCCTTTTGAGAAGATGGATGTGATGGTGATAGACGGAGGCAGCAAGGATAGAACGTGCGAAATCGTCTTGGATTATTGTCGCGAGCACGCGAATGTGCGCCTGTTGGACAATCCAAAACGCATTCAGGCGGCGGCATTTAACATTGGCGTTGCCAATTCCTCCGCATCAATCATCGTCCGAATGGACGCTCATGCGCTTTATCATGAGTACTACATTGAAGGATGCGTAACGCGGCTCCTGGAGGATGATAGAAGGGGTAACGTTGGAGGACAATGGGATATCCAACCCCAGAATGACTCTAAATGGGCGGTTGCGAATGCGATTTTGAACTCGTCGAAGTTCGGGATTGGCGGCGCAACCTACCGGGTCGGAGCACAGGCTGGTAATGTTGATACTGTGCCTTTTGGCGCCTTCCCCCGGCGCGTGATTGAAGAGATTGGCGGGATGCGGGAGGATCTGGCGCGTGGTGAAGACAACGAATTCAACTCCCGCATTAAGAAGGCGGGATATGATATCTTTTTCGATCCGAGGATTGTTTGTACATATTATGCCCGACCGACCTTAAGAGCTTCTTGTAAGCAGATGTATGCCAACGGCGTTTCCATAGGGCAACTCTTTTATATCGATAAGAAAGCTATCGCGATCAGGCATTTTGTCCCGCTCGTGTTTGTGCTGGCTTTGGCTTTTTCCGTTGCAGGTGCGATTGTATGGCGTCCTCTTTTGTGGCTCTTTGTCGTAATTGTTGCGTCCTATTTGCTCTGTGCTGTTCTCGCGAGCATAAGTCCAGGCAAGAAATATGGATGGAAATATCTTGTTTTACTCCCTGTGATGTTCCTCTCTGTCCATTGTTCTTATGGGTGGGGGACTTTGGTGGGCCTTGTCAAAAATGCAAATAAGTACTGATAAATAATGAACTTAAAACTTAGAAATGTTCCTTTCTCTCCGCCGGATATGACTGAGGCGGAGGTCAACGAGGTAGCGGAGGCGCTTCGGTCGGGTTGGATTACGACCGGCCCCCGGACCAAAGAATTCGAGCGGCAGATAGCCGCCTATGTCGGGACAGAGAAGGTCGTGTGCCTGAATTCCGCCACGGCGGCCATGGAGATGGCCCTGCGCCTGATCGGCGTCGGTCCGGACGACGAAGTGATCGTCCCGGCTTATACATACACGGCGACTGCGTCCGTGACGCAGCATGTCGGATGCCGGCTCGTGATGGTGGATTCGCAGCCGGACAACGTGGAGATGGATTATGAGAAGCTGGCGGATGCCATCACGGAGCGCACGAAGGTAATCTGCCCGGTGGACCTGGGCGGCATCGTCTGCGACTACGACAAGGTGTTCGCCGCCGTTGCGGCGAAGAAGCATCTGTTCCGCCCCGCGAACGAGCTCCAGAAGCGCATCGGCCGGGTCATCGTGGCTGCGGACGGCGCGCACGCGTTCGGCGCGCAGCGCCACGGGAAGATGGCCGGTGCCATCGCGGACTTCACCTCGTTCAGCTTCCACGCCGTGAAGAACCTGACGACCGCGGAAGGCGGCGCGCTGACCTGGAACCTGCCTTTCGGCGAAGAGCCGGTCGCGTATGACGCCGGGTCGCCCGTTCCGCCCATTCCGGGCGAGACCTGGAACGCGTTCTTCTACCGCCTCGCGCAGCTCTATTCCCTGCACGGGCAGAACAAGGACGCGCTCGCCAAGACGCACCTCGGCTGCTGGGAGTACGACGTGATCGGCCCCTGGTACAAATGCAACATGACGGACATCATGGCCGGCATCGGCCTGGCGCAGCTGAAGCGCTATCCGGAGCTGCTCGCGCGGCGCCGGCAGATCATCGGCGCCTACGACGCGGCCCTGCGGGACCTGCCCGTCGCGGTGATGGACCATTACGGTCCGGATTTCGCGAGCTGCGGACACCTCTACCTGACGCGCCTGACCGGCCGCACGGACGCGGAGCGCCGCGACGTGATCGTCAGGATGGCGGAGCGGGGGATCGCGTGCAACGTCCACTACAAGCCGCTCCCGATGATGACCGCCTACAAGACCCTCGGTTTCGATATCCAGGATTATCCGAACGCGTTCCGCCTGTATGAGAACGAAGTGACGCTGCCGCTCCATACCAAGCTGACGGACGAGGATGTCGCCTACGTGACCGAGAACTACGTGGAGATTATCAAGAGTCTGTGAAACGGCTGTTTGACATCGTCGCAAGTGGGTTCGGACTGATCGTCCTGAGCCCGTTGTTCCTGATCCTGGCCGTCTGGATCAAGCTGGACTCGCCGGGTCCGGTCTTCTACCGCCAGGTGCGCGTGGGACGGGACAACCGGGATTTCCGGATCTTCAAGTTCCGCTCGATGCGCGTGGGCGCCGACAAGGGCAGCCTGGTGACCATCGGCGGCCACGACCCGCGCGTGACACGTTCCGGCTACATCATCCGCAAGCTGAAGCTCGACGAGCTGCCCCAGCTGATCAACGTGTTTGTCGGCGACATGTCGCTGGTCGGCCCCCGGCCGGAGGTGCGGCATTATGTCGACTACTGGACGCCGGAGCAGATGCGCGTCCTGTCCGTCCGCCCGGGCATCACCGACCCCGCCTCGATCAAGTTCCGCAACGAGAACGAACTGATGGAGCAGGCGGAGGACCCTGAGAAGTACTATATCGAAGTGATTATGCAGGAGAAGCTCCGGCTGTATCTCGAGTATGTGGACAATCACTCTTTCTTCGGTGATATTGTCCTGATTTTCAAGACGTTCAAGGCGATTGCCGCTGAATAGTTTTTTAGAGTAGCAGCCCCGGCCATCTGGTCGGGGCTGCTTGTTTTTGAGGTGTGTTGCAAGTCCCTCTTTTCTTGCTATCTTTGTAGAAAGCCAGATTCTTATTTATAATCGATTAGACAAGTGCTATTATGAGTGAAGAAGAAACAAAAAAAATGGTGTGGGAGAAAGCGGAGGAAGTTGAAGGAAAGAATAAGGCGGAGTTCCGCCTTGACCCTTGTGGCGCTATGATTCAGTGGGATAAATTTAGAAATAGGGAAGACGAGTATGGGTGGGAGATTGATCATGTTGTACCGAGAGCTAAACTTGTTGAGGCGAAGGCTCCTGAAGAGGAGATTGAGAATTCGGATAATCTGCGTGCGATGCATTGGAAGAATAATGATGCAAAGTCTTCCGATTATCCAGAATACCGAGCGAGTGTCAAGTATGAAGGCGGTAAGAATATAGAGACTGATACAGTTTTCGCCGTCAACAGTGCTTTGCAGAAAAAACTAAGTGCGATTTTTAGCAAATATGAGATATGATAGCGGAATTTAGTTCGTTGATTGAATTGTCCGCTGCGCTTTATCTAACGATAAGCTTGGATGATCTGCTCCTTAAGCGTTTTTGGACCCCCAATTATAGGAAAGAAATCGAAACAAAACTCGGTAAGATTAAGGAATTGCCAAGTATTGCCGGGAGGGTAGTAGTGTCTAAAGCAGATACTATGTCCTATGAAGAGGAAAATAAATCCAGAAAGCGAGGAGCTCTTCTGTTTTCCCTTACTGTCTTTTTACTTCTCGTTTCTGGTTTCGAGGAACAGTTTGTAACTGGGATGAATGAATTGTACTCGAGCGCGGTTGGTACAATGGTTTTATTGTTCCTTGTCGTTTATATGCTCGATGGCGTATTGCTGCGTAGCTGGTGGGGCGTGCTTGTTTTTTCGATAGCAATTCCATTAGGATGCCTTTTGGGTGGAATGGTCGTGACCAAGTCATCTCCCAAAGTCGTTTCTTTTTTGAATGTACACCAATTCGACGAGATCCTTTTAATGGCTCTGTTGCCAGTTGCTCTTTTAGCTCCTATTCTGTGGCAGTTATTCCGTAATTGGCTTTATTCGAGATATTATTTGGATTATCTTGTTAAAGAGTCGAGGATAAAGGCTGAAGAATATCATACGGCTGTAAACTGTGACCCCAAAAAAGGACATAGAATGACGAATGTGGAGAAAGTATATCAAGATGCTGTAGGAGTGGCCTTGGCTTCTGGCAATCAAGATAGACTTATTAAACCTTTTCTTGATATTCTTCAGTCTCAATTATCTCAGATAGAATATGTCCCGACCATCATCCCTCTTATTAAATACTCTTTCTCCATTACTAAGAAGCCACGGTTGTCAAATAAGAGGTTTAATAAACTCTATACTGAATACTCTAATATGCAAAAGCCTCCCAAGTTAGACGTGTTTTGCAAGGAAAAGGGAATAGATTATGATTTATTTCATTCGATGTATTTGCAGCGTAGAAAAGGTTAGATATATTGCTGAATCTTATATATTTCTAACGATTATCTAGTTGTGGCCTAATTGGCTGTGTCCATTTTTGGCTTCTTCCTTTCGCTTGCGAATAGCCCTCTTAAAGGTTTGGTTTTTCGGAATTTATGAAAGACTGTGCCGCCCCGGACGAAAGATTGGGGCGGCTGCGTTTTTGCGGGGCGTTGCAGGTCCCGCTTTTCTTGCTATCTTTGAAGAAACCTGAAATTCTGCCAGTTATGAACAAGAAAACTATGCGGGAGCGTGTGGCCCGGAAGGGGCAGGAGGTGGCGTTTGCGGCGAACCTCAATTTTGCGACCTATGATCTCGTTTCGAAGGCGCCGGTGGTGTTCTCGATCCTTTCGACGGTGGTCGGTATCCTGGGGCTGGTGTACCCGGTTTTCCAGGTGACGGGCATTTCGGTCTGCCTGTTGTCGCTCGGTGTCGTGATGCTGTATGTGGAGCGGTATCCGGCGGAGGAGTATGGGCAGCGCGCGAAACAGACGCTCGCGCTCCTGGAGAAGTTGGAGTCGTTGTACTACCGCGTGGATGCGAAGGCGGTCCCCGCCAAAGTCCCCGCGGAGGAGAAGGACTTGACGGACCTGGATTTCTCGTATGAGGAAGCGGAATTGGCGGTAATCGAGCAGCGGTTCCTCGATTCTTCCTGCACGAAGCAGATCCTGATGGCGACGTGGTATGCGACCTACAAGCTCTATGCGGAGAAAAGGTATGCGTGGATCGAGGAGGAGCTGAAGCCCCGTTTCTGGAAGGACAAGATGCCCGCGACGGCGAAAATCCTGCTGATCGCCCTGGCGGTCGCCGCGGTCGTGCTGTGTGTGGTCAATTGGCGCTGGATTGTGAATATTTTCCAATAATGGTTGTATTTTAAACTATTATTCGTATTTTTGCAGTGTAATAGTTTAATTTTAAGCTGTTATGGAAGACATCTATATGCTGTCGGATGCGGCAATCCTCCAGAAGGTTGGCAATCGCCTGCGGTCTGTGAGGTTGAAGCAGAATATCACGCAACAGGCGCTGGCCGAAGAAGCCGGCGTGTCTCTCTCGTCAGTCAAGAAAATCGAGAAAGGGGAGATCGGCTCGTTCGATTCGTTGTTGCGGGTACTCCGGACGCTCGGGGCGCTGGACGTGCTGCAGCCCCTGACGGAGGAAGAGAAATTAAGCCCGAATGAGTATTATCGCCTGATGCAGGAGGCCGGAACTGCGACGCGGAAGCGCGCCGTCGGACGGCCGGCACGGGTTGAAGAACCGGAAGCGGAATGGTAGATGTCGCGCGCGTGAATCTGTTTGGCCGGCCGCTGGGCGCTTTCCGTTGGGACGAGTCGCGTAGCGTGGCCCTGTTTGAGTATGACCCGGACTTCGTCGCGCGCGGGCTCGAGCCTGCGCCGTTGCGGATGCCTGTCCGGGCGGGACGCGTCTATTCGTTTGCCGGTTTGCCCCGGGACACCTTCAACGGTCTCCCCGGTATGCTGGCCGATTCGCTGCCGGATACTTATGGCCGCGCGCTCTTTGACCGGTGGCTGGCGTTGACGGGACGCACGAGCGGCAATCCCGTCGAGACGCTGTGCTTCCTGGGAAAGCGCTGTATGGGCGCATTGGAGTATGAGCCGGCGGTGGATCCGGGATACGACCCGACGATGACCTTCCAGGTCGATGCGCTGGTGGAAGCCGCGCGGGAGGCCTTGTCGAAGAAGGAACTGCTGGACGTGAACCTGAACGGTGACCGCCGGGCGGCGATTGCCGAGATCCTGCGGCTGGGGACGTCGGCTGGCGGCCAGCGGGCAAAGGCGGTCATCGCATATAATAAGGCGACCGGCGAGATCCGCTCCGGGCAGGTTGAGGTGCCGGAGGGCTTTGAGTATTACCTTCTTAAGCTGGATGGCGTGTCTGCCAAGGCGGAGTTCCGGGAGACGGAGAATTTCGGACGCCTGGAGTATTCTTTCTACCGTCTGGCGAAAGAACGCTGCGGGATTGAAATGATGTATTCGGATCTGATCGAGGAGAATGGCCGGGCCCATTTCCTGACGAAGCGCTTTGACCGCGAAGCGGGGCGGAAGATCCATATGCAGACGCTTTGCGCCATCGCGCATTATGATTTCCGCGTGCACCGGGCCTATTCCTATGAACAGGCATTGGCCGTGATGCGTGAACTGCGCCTGACGTATGCCGAAGCGCAGGAGTTCTTCCGGCGGATCGTCTTCAACGTGGCGGTCCGCAACCAGGATGACCATACGAAGAATATTTCCTTCCTGATGGGGGAGGACGGACGCTGGCGCCTGTCGCCCGCGTACGATATGGGGTATGCTTATAACCCTGCGGGGGAATGGACCAACACGCACCAGATGTCGGTGAACGGGAAGTTTGACGGGATTTCCCGGGCGGACTTGCTGGCGCTGGCTTCCGCCAACAACATCAAGAATGCGGCGGAGATCATTGAAGAAGTCTGTGAGGCGGTGTCGCACTGGCCGGAGATTGCACGGGAATGTGGAGTCCCCGAGGCGATGGTCAACGCCATCGTCCAGACTTTGCCGAAGCTATAGGTAATGGTTGCGTTTTGAACTGTTGTGCGTTGAATTATGGTCTAATAGCTTGATTTTAAACCATTGGTTGGATATTTATTTTTTAAAATACAATAGTCAATATGATTAAAATCGGTACGCCGCTCACGAAGGTCGCCAAGAAGGCCATGCTGTGCGGTTCGGGAGAATTGGGCAAGGAGGTTGCCATTGAGTTGCAGCGTTATGGTGTCGAGGTGATCGCACTCGACCGCTATGAGAATGCGCCGGCGATGCAGGTCGCGCACCGCAGCTATGTGCTGTCGATGCTGGACGGCGCGCGCCTGCGCGAAATCATCGAGCAGGAGAAGCCGGACCTGATCATTCCGGAGGTGGAGGCCATCGCCACGCCCACGCTCGTGGAGCTGGAAAAGGAAGGCTACCACGTCATCCCGACGGCGAACGCGACCTTCCTGACGATGAACCGCAAGGGCATCCGTCAGCTGGCGCACGAGACGCTGGGACTGCCCACGTCGCCCTACCGTTTCGCGGCGACGCGCGAAGAGTTTGACGCCGCGATCGCGGCGGTCGGCACCCCTTGCGTGGTGAAACCGATTATGAGTTCCTCCGGCCACGGCCAGAGCGTCTGCAAGACGCCGGCCGACGCCGACAATTCCTGGAAGATCGCGCAGGAAGGCGGCCGCGCCGGCGGCGGCGAGGTGATCGTGGAAGGCTTCGTCAAGTTCGACTACGAGATCACCCTCCTGACCGTCCGCCACAGCGGTGGCACTACGTTCCTGAACCCGATCGGCCACCACCAGGTGGACGGCGACTACCGCGAGTCCTGGCAGGCGCAGCCGATGAGCGACAAGGCGCTCGCGCAGGCGCAGGACATCGCCAAGAAGATTACCGACGCCCTGGGCGGCTACGGCATCTTCGGCGTGGAAATGTTCATCTGCGGCGACCAGGTGCTGTTCAGCGAAGTCTCGCCGCGTCCGCACGACACCGGCATGGTCACGATGATCTCCCAGGATCTCTCCGAGTTCGCGCTGCACGCGCGCGCCGTCCTCGGCCTGCCGATTCCCAAAGTTAATTTCTTCGGCCCCAGCGCCTCCAAGGCCATCGTGGTCGAGGGCGACACGACCATGGTCGAGTTCGAGAACCTCGACGAAGTCCTCGCTGAGCCCGACGTCCAGATCCGCCTCTTCGGCAAACCCTTCATCAAGGGTCACCGCCGCATGGGCGTCCTCCTGGCCCGCGCCGAAAGCGTTGAGGCCGCCCTGGAGAAAGTCGAGCGCGCGTACGCCAAGCTGAAGGTGAGGGTGCTGTAGGAGTGCCCCTCCGATATCCCATAGTGGGGAAGGTCTGATTTTAGCCCGCAGACCTTCCCCATTGTTTTTGCCCCTAACACCCCTCCAAGGCATTTTGGCTGGGGAAGGTCCCGCCCCTGAAAACAGACCTTCCCCAAGGGGGACGGTCCTCGGGTCGGCTAGCACAAGGGCGCAAGCGATTATCTCCTCGGATGATGCTCCAAGATCGCGGCCTGCCAGGTGGCGGTGTCGATGTGGGTGTAGATTTCGGTGGTGAGGATGGATTCGTGGCCGAGCATTTCCTGGACGACGCGGAGGTCGGCGCCGTTTTCGATGAGGTGGGTCGCGAAGGAGTGGCGGAAGGTGTGTGGGGAGATTTCCTTGTTGACGCCCGCGATGAGCGCCTGCTTTTTGACGAGGTTGAAGATGGCCACCCGGCTCAACGGGTGGCCGTTTTTGTTGAGAAAGGCGACGTCGTCGAAGGCCGGTTCGGCGGGGGCGGGGCGGGCGGCGAGGTAGCGGGCGAATGCGGCGGCGGCGATGTCCCCGAGGGGGACGAGCCGCTCCTTGTCGCCCTTGCCGACGACGCGCACGAAGCCCTCCTTGAGGTAAACGTGCGAGATCAGCAGGCCACAGGCCTCGGAAACGCGCAGGCCGCAGCCGTAGAGGATTTCGAGGATGGCGCGGTCACGCAGGGCGCGCCAGTCGCCGGAGGCGACGTTCACGGAGTCGAGGATGGCGGTGACTTCCTCGACGGAGAGGACCTCCGGCAGGTAGCGCCCGAGCTTGGGCGCGTCGATGCGGTCGGAGGGGTTATCCTTGCGTTCGCCTTCGAGGACGAGCCAGTCGAAGAAGGAACGCAGGGCGCTGAGCAGGCGCGCCTGCGAACGTTTGCTCAGTTCGGCGCTCTGCTTCAGGTAGCGTTCGATGTCTTCCGCGCGGATGGCGCGGGGCTCCACTTCTACCGCCTGCAGGAATTCCGCGACGTCGCGCCCGTAGGCCGCCACCGTGTTGGGCGACAGCTTGCGCTCCATCCGCAGATAGTAGCGGTAGTCCTGGAGGATGCGGGTCATTTCTCCTCGGCGGCGCGGGC
>JAEEGL010232788.1_pt1 | contig 16128 bp, 15 predicted proteins | sample 9134231 | NCBI WGS metagenome assembly JAEEGL01 (sample SAMN16246548, study PRJNA631951) | gut metagenome | biome: gut microbiome; feature: rumen; material: fiber-attached | host: Bos | place: Iran: Karaj | collected 2018-10
ACAGGCTTTAATGTCCATGGAAGTGGCAGGAAAGATTAAAGTGGTTCGTGCTATGCCAAATACACCGGCACAGGTGGGTGAGGCTATGACGGCACTTTCCGTAAATGCAAATATTACCGCAGAAGATGAAAGACTCATTCTTTCTTACTTTAATTCTTTCGGAAAAGCAGAAATTGTTCCGGAATCTTTAATGGATGTGGTAACCGGCGTCAGCGGTTCTTCACCGGCGTTTGTGTATATGTTTATGGAGTCAATGGCTGATGCTGCAGTAGCAGAGGGCATGACCCGCACACAGGCGTATAAGTTTGTGGCGCAGACCCTTCGAGGCGCAGCCACCATGCTTCTTGAAACCGGAAAGCATCCCGGCGAATTAAAAGACGCTGTTTGCTCCCCGGGCGGCACCACCATCGAAGGCGTTTGCACCCTCGAAGCCGCAGGCTTCCGCGCCGCTGTCGTGGATGGCGTAACAGCATCCATCGAAAAATCCCGTGAGATGTCAAAGTAAGAATTAATCAAGATGATTAAGTAAGAATAATCGAGTAGATTAAAAAACACACATACTTTTTACGTAGGGCGCTTCTTTGGCGCCCGGTAAAAATGTATGTGTGTTTTTTGTTATTTATTATTTATTATTTTTTAACCCTGATTCTGTCTCTTCATATAATCGCGTTTTCTCAAGGTCGGATCTAAGATTCTCTTTCTGATTCGAAGAGATTCCGGCGTAACCTCCAAAAGCTCATCGGTTTCGATAAAGTCAAGCGCCTGCTCCAAAGACAATACCTTCGGCGGAACAAGTGTTAAAGCTTCATCTGCAGAAGAAGAACGGGTATTGGTTAAGTGCTTCTTCTTACATACGTTAAGCTCGATATCCTCGCTTCTTGAGCAAGATCCGATGACCATTCCGGCATATACTTTTTCGCCCGGTCCGATAAATAAGGTTCCTCTGTCCTGTGCAGAGAAAAGTCCGTAAGTAACAGATTCGCCGGTTTCAAATGCGATTAAGGAACCGTTCTTTCTGTAAGCGATTTCGCCCTTGAATGGTTCATAGCCGTCGAAGATGGTATTGATAATACCGTTACCCTTGGTATCGGTCATGAAGTCTCCACGATATCCGATGAGTCCGCGGGAAGGAATTTTAAACTCGATTCTGGTGTATCCGTCGGAAATCGGTGTCATGTTCTGAAGCTCACCCTTTCTCTGAGAAAGCTTTTCAATAACTGCTCCGGTGAATTCGTCCGGTACGTCTACGTAAGCTCTTTCCATAGGTTCTAAGAGCTTTCCGTTTTCATCTTTATGATATAAAACTTCGGCTTTAGATACGGCAAATTCGAATCCTTCACGACGCATGTTTTCGATTAATACGGACAAGTGTAATTCACCACGTCCGGATACTTTTAAGGTATCTGCATTGTCGGTGTCTTCTACACGAAGAGATACGTCAGTGTTTAATTCCTTCATCAAACGTTCTCTGATGTGACGGGAAGTAACGTATTTTCCTTCCTGTCCGGCAAGAGGACTGTCGTTTACGATGAAGTTCATGGAAATGGTAGGCTCAGAAATCTTCTGGAAAGGAATGGCTTCTGGAGCTTCCGGTCCACAAATGGTATCTCCGATGTGAATATCTGAAATACCGGAAATAGCAACGATAGAACCAATGCCTGCTTCTGTAACGTCTACCTTATTCAATCCATCGTATTCATATAATTTTGAAATACGGACTTTTTCTAATTTGTCAGGATCGTGATGGTTTACTACAACAGCTTCCTGATTTAACTTGATGGAACCGTTATCTACTTTTCCGATACCGATACGACCAACAAATTCATTGTAGTCAATGGTGGAAATCAATACCTGAAGGTTTGCATCAGGATCACCTTCCGGTGCGGGAATGTAGTCGATAATGGTTTCGAACAATGCTTCCATGTCTTTCTTTTCGTCGTTTAAATCCTTAACGGCAAAACCTTCTTTTGCGGAAGCATAGATGAAAGGACAATCCAACTGTTCGTCGGAAGCATCCAAATCCATAAACAATTCCAATACTTCGTCGATTACTTCATCGGGACGGGCTTCGGGACGGTCAATTTTGTTGATACAAACAATAACCGGTAAGTCCAAATCCAATGCTTTCATCAAAACGAATTTTGTCTGGGGCATAGCTCCTTCAAAAGCATCTACTACAAGAACTACACCGTCTACCATCTTAAGAACACGTTCTACTTCGCCACCGAAGTCAGCATGTCCTGGTGTGTCGATAATGTTAATTTTGGTATCTTTATAATAAACGGCTGTGTTTTTGGATAAGATGGTAATTCCACGTTCACGCTCAATATCATTTGAGTCCATGACACGTTCCTGAACTTCCTGGTTCTCACGAAAAACACCACTTTGCTTCAAAAGTTCATCTACGAGAGTAGTTTTACCATGATCTACATGGGCGATGATTGCGATATTACGAATATCTTCTCTTTTTTGAATCATGAATATCCTTCTTTCTTATTTTATCTAAACTTGCACGACCTTAATATTTTAGCAACATTATTTCTATAATACAAGGCAAAAAGTACACAAAGGAATCCCGTAAAATAGCGGTTTATAAGATAAAAGTTGCTAATTTTTGAAAGTTGTAATATAATTTGTCTAATTTCGTGATTCTTTGAAGTTTTTATATGGAGGACCATCATGGAAAAAGGAATCATTCAGATTTATTACGGTGCAGGGATTGGAAAAACCTCAGCAGCGTTGGGAAATGCTATTCGTAGAGCAAGCAACGGTGCGACGGCTTATTTTATCCGATTCTTGAAGGGACAGTTTGATTCAGAGTATTTGACCCGGTTAGAGCCGGAAATCAAAACTTTTCGCTTTGAGCGTTCCTTAAATGGTTTTGATACCTTGAATGAAGAAGAACGCCAAGAGGAAAAGGCAAATATCCTAAACGGACTTAACTTCGCTAAAAAAGCACTTTCCACAGGAGAATGTGATATTCTTGTGCTGGATGAAATTTTAGGTGCTGTCAACGAAGGCGTTGTGTCTGCAGATGATATAAAGGAAGTATTGAGCCAAAGAGGCCCCTTTACTTCTGTGATTATGACAGGTATAGAACTTCCGGAAGAAATCCGTGAGATTTCCGATCAGGTGCTGAATATTGTACCGGAAAAGGAAGTGGAAAGCATTGACACTGTATAGGTGGAATGCTATAGTTGAATAGGTATGAGATAGAGGTCGCGTGACTTATGAGTAGCAAGTGGGATGAGACAGGCTCAGATGAAAACTTGCAAAAGGGAGGAACGCCGAAAGGGTTGATTTCCTGTAGTTGAACCCTTGGGCATAAATTTAAGAGATTTATGACTGTCATCGTAAGATGGGGAGCTATCGTGATTTTAAACACCACCGGCTCCACAGAGTCGGTTTTTTTGTTGTAAAGTTGGAGGTTACTTATGGCTATTTTTAAAGGCGCCGGTGTAGCAATTGTTACACCTATGAAGGAAAACTACGAAGTAAACTATGACAAGTTAGAAGAATTAATCAATTTTCAGATTGATAACGGTACAGATGCAATTATTATTGCAGGTACCACAGGTGAAAGCTCTACCTTGTCCATGGAAGAACATAGAGAGGTCATCAAGGCTGCAGTTCGTTTTGTAAAAGGCCGTGTTCCCGTAGTTGCAGGAACAGGTTCCAATGCGACAAAGACTGCAATTCAGTTGACCAAAGAAGCAGAAGAAGACGGAGCAGATGCTGCACTTATTGTTACTCCTTATTACAATAAGGCAACTCAGGCTGGTTTGATTCAGCATTATGGAATGATTGCCGATGAGACAAAACTTCCCATTATTTTATACAATGTTCCCGGAAGAACCGGTTGCAATTTAATGCCGGAAACCGTTGCTGAATTGGTGAAGACCAAGAGCAATATCGTAGGTTTAAAAGAAGCTACCGGAAATATGGCTCAGGCTTCAAAGACCATGGCTCTTTGCGACGGCAACTTGGAAATGTATTCCGGAGAAGATGGATTGGTAGTACCTCTTTTATCCATCGGCGGTATTGGTGTAATTTCCGTTATTTCCAATATTGCTCCTAAGCAGACACATGATATGGTAGCAAGCTTCTTAAATGGCGATGTTGAAACAGCAAGAAAGCTTCAGTTAAAGGCTCTCCCTGTTGTAGATGCTTTGTTCTCTGAGGTAAATCCTATCCCTGTAAAGAAGGCATTAAACCTTATGGGAATGGAAGTTGGTTCCCTTCGTCCTCCCCTTTGTGATATGGGCGAGGCAAATGCAAAAGTGCTTGAAGCAGCAATGAAAGAATACGGACTTTTGTAAAAGGTGAGTTATGCATTTGTGCCAGATGATTCAAAACGACGGATATAAGAAAGAGGATAAAAACATGACAAAAGTTATTATGCATGGCTGTAACGGCCATATGGGTCAGGTCATCTCTAAGATTATTGAGGAAGATGAGACCATAGAAATTGTTGCCGGGATAGATCCTTTTGATGAAGGAAAGAATCCTTACCCTGTATTTCCTTCCATTGCAGATTGCGATGTAGATGCAGATGCCATTATTGATTTTTCCAACGTAAAAGCAATTGATGGTTTATTGGATTACTGTGAAGAAAAAAAGGTCCCTGTTGTACTTTGTACTACCGGCTTGTCTGAAGAGCAGATTGCTCGTGCAGAAAGTGTTAGCAAGACCAGTGCGGTGCTTCGCTCCGCAAATATGTCTTTGGGCATTAATACTCTTATGGATTTGTTAAAGAAAGCAACTGCTGTTTTTGCAGAAGCCGGATTTGATGTGGAAATCGTAGAGAAGCATCATAATCAAAAACTGGATGCGCCTTCCGGAACGGCTTTGGCATTGGCAGATTCTGTGAACTCCGTATTAAACAATGAATATGAGTATGTTTATGACCGTTCTCAGGTTCGTAAGAAACGTGAGAAAAAGGAAATTGGTATTTCTGCAATCCGTGGTGGAAACATCGTGGGTGAGCATGATGTAATCTTTGCAGGACAGGATGAGGTGATTACCTTCCGCCACACCGCTTATTCCAAGGCAGTCTTTGGAAAAGGTGCTGTGGAAGCAGCAAAGTTCCTTGCTGGAAAGCCTGCTGGTTTCTACGATATGGCAGATGTTATCGCTGCAAAATAGTAGAGCTGCTATATTAATTAAATAACACAATAATAAATAAGAGAGGTTATATCTCCAGTGAGATATGACCTCTCTGCTTAATTTTATTGTTTTTTGCTGTGATATCTTCGCTCAAACATTTCCTTCCAAATGGTAGGATGGAAGAGCAGTACCATGGGGAAGAGCTCAAGTCTTCCTGCCAACATATCGAACATTAACACTACTTTTGAAAGTGGTGTAAAGAATGCAAAATTCTGGGTGGGACCAACGGCTTCCAAACCAGGTCCGATATTATTAAAGGTGGCAATAACCGCCGTTAAATTTGTTTGCATGCTTTGTCCTTCAATGGATACCAAAAGTAAAGAAATCACAAAGATTGCAATGTAGGTATCAAAGAAAACATTGATAGAACGAATTACATCATGTTTAATGGGTTGCTTGTCGATGCTTAAGTGACGCACGCTTTTGGGGTGGATATAGGAAAACGCTTCTTTTAAAAAGGCTTTTATAATCACGATGATACGTGAAACTTTAATACCACCGCCGGTACTTCCGGCACAGGCACCGATAAACATTAAAATTACCAAAACGGTTTTACTGAAGGATGGCCATAAATCAAAATCTGTCGTTGAAAAACCGGTTGTGGTTATAACGGACGCAACCTGAAAGGCTGATTTTGTAACAGCATCAAATACGCTGTTGCAAGACTGATAAATGTTTGCACTGATTAAAACAACAGATGCAAAAATGATTCCTAAGTAAACTCGAACCTCTTCCATCTTCAATGCTTTTTTAAAGTCACGAATCAAAAGGAAAAAGTAAGCATTAAAGTTGATTCCGAAGAGAATCATAAAAATAGTGACAACCCATTGAATCGTAACGCTGTAGCCTCCGATACTGGAGTTTTTGATTCCGAATCCACCGGTTCCGGCTGTACCAAATGCAGTACAGATGGAATCAAACATCGGCATGTTACAAAGGATTAAAATCAAAAATTCCAAAGCAGTTAAAAAGATGTAGATACTGTAAAGCAAAGTAGCAGTGGTCTTCATCTTTGGAACTAACTTTCCTACAGAAGGACCGGGGGATTCCGCACGCATCAAATTGATGTTGGAACCGCCACTCATGGGAATGATTGCCATTAAAAAGATCAGCACTCCCATTCCACCAATCCAGTGGGTAAAACTTCTCCACAAAAGGGATGCATGGGAAAGTTCTTCCACGTCGGATAGGATGGAAGCTCCTGTAGTGGTAAAACCGGAGATGGTTTCAAACAACGCATCCAAAAAGCTTGGAATTTCACCGGTAATTACAAAGGGGATGGCTCCAAAGATGGATAAGAGAATCCAACTCAATGCAGTGGTAATACATCCCTCTTTTAAATAAAACAGGTTTTCTTTTGGTTTCCGAATGGTAAACAGAAGCCCTACAAAGAGACAAATCAGCGCTACCGCAAAGTAGGCCGTCCCTTCCGATTCGTGGTAAATCAAACCACAGAGTACTGGAATCAGTAAAAGAAATGCTTCTATTTTTAAAACGGAACCTAAAATATAGCGAATAATTGATGTATTCATGACGCCTCCTATGCCAAAATATCCTGGATATTGGTAAATCCGGATTCGGTGGTAACAACCATGACATTATCGCCAACTTCAATGGTGTCGGCACCATTGGGGAAGATGATATCTTTTCCACGGCAGATAAAAGCAATCATGAGGTTTTTCTTTAATTTTAAATTCATTAAAGGTGTGGATGTAACGGAAGATTTGCTTCCTACGTGGAATTCAATGGCTTCCGCACGATCATCAAACATATGATAAATGGTTTCCACGTTACTATCGATGGATGCTCGTTTCGCACGGGCATAAGCAATGATAGCTTCTGAAGTAATCAGACGGGGAAACACCACGCTGTCCAAATCTAAAGTATTAATTACATTTTTGAAAGAAAAACGGTTTACTTTTGTAACGACTTTTGCGTCGGAAACCTGCTTTGCGTGTAAGGTTAAAAGTACGTTTTCTTCATCAATTCCCGTAAGCGGGATGAAGGCATCTACAGAGTCGATACCGGCTTCTTTTAAAATTTCTGCATCGGTACCGTCACCGTTAATAATGATGGCTTCCGGAATTAAATCCGTAAGTTCTTCGCAACGGTTGCGATTCCATTCAATAATCTTGACAGAGATGCCGTCGGAGATGAGTCGCTTGGCAAGGTAGTAAGATGCCTTTCCACCACCTACAATCAAACAATCTTTTGTTTGATTGGTAGGAATACCCAAAGAACGCAGACATTTTGCCGCGCTACGTTTGGGGGCTACAAAACTTACTACATCTCCTGCTTCGAATTTGAAACTACCGTAGGGGATGATGACTTCGCCCTGACGTTCTACTGCACAAAAGAGCATTCTAGGATGCTTTTCCTGAGAAAAATCAATAACGGATTTTCCTACTAAAGAATTGCAGTCTTTTAGTTTTAGTTTAATCAGTTCCGCTGTACCATGGGCAAAGGAGTTTACCTCCAAAGCTGCCGGCAGATTTAAAATGCGGGCAATCTCGTTGGAAGCTTCCAACTCTGGATTGATAATCATGGCCAATCCCAATTTGTCACGTAAGTACGCAGAATCCTGACTGTAATCAGGGGTACGTACACGGGCAATTGCGGATAAATCCTTGGAAGCTGCCATGGTGGCTACTGTACAACATAAAAGATTTAATTCGTCGGATTCTGTTACAGCAATAAATAAATCTGTATCAGAAATGCCGGCCTCTTTCAGCACGCGGGTGCTTGCACCGTTTCCAACGATACCCAATACATCATATGTATTGTTGATTTCATCCACCTTTGCCGAATCACTGTCAATCAGAGCAATTTCGTTTCCCTCTTTGCTCAATTGCTCTACCAATGTCGTTCCTACTTTTCCTGCTCCTACAATTAAAATATGAAGGGGACGTTTTGAGGAAGACGATTTAAAACCAAACATATTACGCCTCTTATTTATTATTTAGATAGAAATAAAATTATTTTGTTCCGAAAATACGGTCTCCCGCATCACCAAGTCCGGGACAGATGTAAGCATCTTCATTTAATTCACGGTCAAGATGTCCTACGTAAACCTGAACGTCGGGATGAGCCTTTGTAAGTCTCTCCAGACCTTCGGGAGCTGCAATGATGCACATGAATTTAATCTTCTTTCCGCCGTGTTCTTTGATGAAGTCTAAAGCTTCAGTAGCAGAACCACCGGTTGCAAGCATAGGATCTACAACAAGGATAGTACGCTGTTCAATAGGATCCGGTAATTTGCAGTAGTATTCATGAGGTTCATGAGTAACAGGGTCACGGTAAAGACCGATATGACCAATCTTTGCAGAAGGAACTAAGTTTGTGATTCCTTCTACCATACCAAGTCCTGCACGTAAAATAGGAACGATGGCAAGTTTCTTTCCTGCAATCATAGGAGTCATGCAGGTTTCGATGGGTGTTTCAATTTCCACGTCTTCAACAGGGAGATCGCGAAGTGCTTCGAAGCCCATCAATGTAGCTATTTCTTCAACCAAGGTACGGAATTCGTTTGTACCTGTGTTTTTATCTCTCAACATTGAAATTTTGTGTTGGATCAAAGGGTGATCCATGATATTTACATTTTCCATTGTTTACCTCCATTTTAAAATATCCAAAATCGTACTATATTATATCATAATTTTTATGTCAATAAATCATATAATAAATGATTGAAAAAAGAGCAAAAATCGGTATACTAATTCATAGTGTAAAAAATGGTCGAAATATGACCGGGTAATTATAATAAGAAGAGGAGTATTGCATTCATGGAAACAAAAGCGATTAAAGATGCTTCGCAGCTTGGTACAGCAAAAATGTTGTTACTGGGATTGCAGCACATGTTTGCTATGTTTGGAGCTACTATTTTAGTACCCATTCTTGTAAACAACTACTTTGAAGGGGAAGGACTTTCTGTACAGGTTACTCTGTTTTGTGCTGGTGTAGGTACATTGTTATTCCATTTCATTACAAAAAGAAAGGTACCTGCGTTCTTAGGTTCTTCTTTTGCATTCTTAGGTGGATTCGCAACCATCGCAAGTTTAAATACCGGTATTTATGCTGATATGACAATGGGAGAAAAACTTCCTTATGCTTGTGGCGGTATTGTAGTAGCCGGACTTTTGTACATTGTATTGGCTTTGATTATTAAAGTCGTAGGTGTGGAAAAGGTAATGAAGTATTTACCCCCCGTAGTTACAGGACCGATTATTATTTGTATCGGACTTTCCCTTGCACCTTCTGCTGTTACAAATGCTTCTACCAACTGGGTATTGGCAGTAATTGCATTTGCAGTTGTATTGTTCTTTAACATTTGGGGAAAAGGAATGTGGAAGATTATTCCTATTTTGCTTGGTGTTGTGATTTCCTATGTATTTGCATTAGTTTTCAATGCTGCAGGAATGACAAATGCTGACGGAAGCGCTATTTTGGACTTTACCAATGTGGCTGCTGCAAAGGTGGTATCTGTACAGCCTTTCGTACTTTGCAAGTTTGATATTACCGCAATTTTGGTAATGGCTCCCATCGCAATTGCAACTATGATGGAGCACGTTGGTGATATTTCAGCAATTTCTGCAACTGTAGATGAAAACTTTATTGAAGATCCCGGCCTTCACAGAACTTTGATGGGTGATGGTCTTGCAACTGCATTTGCCGGATTGGTTGGTGGACCTGCAAACACAACTTACGGTGAAAACACCGGTGTGTTGGAACTTAGCCGTGTTCACGATCCTAGAGTAATTCGTCTTGCAGCAGTTTACGCGGTAGTACTTTCATTCTCACCCAAGGTTGCTGAGTTAATCGGTTCTTTGCCTACCGCAATTATCGGTGGTGTCAGCTTCGTTCTTTACGGAATGATTTCAGCAATCGGTGTACGTAACGTAGTTGAAAACAAGGTTGACTTTACAAAGTCAAGAAACTTGATTGTTGCAGCTGTAATCCTGGTAAGTGGTTTGGGATTCTCTGATGGAATCACCTTCACTGTAGCAGGAACTCCTATTACTTTAACATCTCTTGCAATCGCTGCAATTGCCGGTATCGTATTAAATGCGATTTTGCCCGGAAAAGATTATGACTTTGAAGCATCCAAAGACGATGCAAAGAAGTTAAAAGAATTTAAAGACTGATTGATATAAACACAACACGAAAAGAAACCCCCTCAGGAATGAATTCGTTCATTGTCTGAGAGGGCTTCTTTTTTATTTTAGGAGAAAATTTAAAATCTATAAATAAGTATCGATACGACGGTAAACCTTTTGGGTTAATGTGTTTAATTCGCTTAAGAAATTACTCTTCGTAGAAGAGGTGGAAGAAAAGGTCTTTCCGTAGTTGTATTTGCTGATGTTGTCAACAGCGGAAGCACTGACTTCCATATATCCTTTGGAAGAAAAGGTGATTCCCAAGTCTTCCAATTCATCTTCATATTTTGAAGCAAATTCCTGCATTTTTTTTCCAAGCTTTTTGATGTCTTTGGATGAGGAAGAAGTGCTGGAATCCAAGCTGTAGTTGTAGGTGTCGGCAAAGGCTTTTAAGGTTTTGTAAAATTTGATATTTTCTGCATCAGTATCATCTGTTGAACCATCACCGTAATCGTAGTCTTCCAAAGCACGAATCGCCTTTTTTAAAGCCAAAGAGTCTGCGGTGGAAAGCTGCTTCTCGGTAGCCTCCTCCCGGTTGGTTTTGGAGGCAAACTGTCGATTTTTCGAATAAAAGTCTCTTAAATATACACTGGATGTAACAGAATAATTTGCCATAACGATTCCTTTCGTTGCTACACTTCTATTTTTTATATCGGTAATTTTCATAAAAAATGAAGATGGAAATTGAGATTAAGGGTAAAAGTGGCGAAGTGAACAAAGGAAGAGGTTTCAAACTTGTTATTTTGTTTTCTCTACCATATAATAAGTAAGAATTTAGTTGATACTCGAGTGAGTATATCATGTACAAAGAAAGGACACGTTACATGAACCAGGAAAAAGTGATTGTAATTGACTTTGGCGGACAGTATAACCAGTTGGTTGCTCGTCGTGTCAGAGAGTGTAATGTTTATTGTGAGATTTATTCCTATAAAACAGATTTGTCTAAGATTAAAGAGATGAATCCAAAGGGAATTATTTTAACCGGTGGTCCAAACAGTGTTTATGAAGAAGGGGCTGCAACCTGCTCCAAAGAGTTGTTTGAACTTGGAATCCCGGTGCTGGGACTTTGCTATGGTGCTCAGCTTATGTCCTTCGTTTTGGGAGGAAATGTAGAACGGGCTTCTGTCAGAGAATACGGAAAAACCGAGACTCATTTTGATACAACTTCCAAAATGTTTGCAGGTATTCCGGAAACATCGGTTGTTTGGATGAGCCATTTTGATTATATTTCAAAACTTGCTCCCGGATTTACTTCAGTAGCTCATACAGATAATTGTCCTGTGGCTGCAGCAGAAAATGCGGAGAAAAATTTATATGCCATTCAGTTCCATCCTGAAGTATTGCATACACAGTATGGAAAAGAAATTTTGTTTAACTTTGTTCGCAATATTTGTGGATGTGAAGGAACCTGGAGAATGGATTCTTTCGTTGAAACACAGATTAAAGATATCCGTGAAAAAGTTGGAGATGGAAAAGTGCTTTTGGCTTTATCCGGCGGTGTGGATTCTTCCGTATTGGCTGCCCTTTTGGCAAAAGCAATCGGACCGCAGCTTACCTGCGTATTTGTTGATCACGGTCTTCTTCGTAAAAATGAAGGAGATGAAGTAGAAGAAGTCTTTGGAAAAGGCGGAAACTTCGATGTTAACTTTGTTCGTGTAAATGCAAAAGACAGATACTATGCAAAATTGGCAGGGGTAAGCGAGCCTGAGCGTAAGAGAAAAATTATCGGTGAGGAATTCATCCGTGTATTTGAAGAAGAGGCAAAGAAAATCGGTGCTGTAGATTTCTTGGCCCAGGGAACCATCTATCCTGATGTGGTAGAAAGTGGTCTTGGCGGAGAAAGCGCAGTGATTAAGTCTCACCACAATGTAGGAGGTTTGCCTGATTTCGTTGATTTCAAAGAAATCATTGAACCTTTGAGAGATTTGTTTAAGGATGAAGTTCGTAAAGCAGGTTTGGAACTTGGACTTCCTGAGTACTTGGTATTCCGTCAGCCTTTCCCAGGACCGGGACTTGGAATCCGTATCATTGGTGATGTTACAGAAGAAAAGGTTCGTATCGTTCAGGATGCGGATGCTATCTTCAGAGAAGAAGTTGCAGCAGCTGTTGAAGCTTGGAAGCAGGAAAATGGTATCGGAGCAGAAGAGAGAAGTGCTCTTTCTGTCAGCGAACGATTTGAAGCTGCTTATAACAGCAATCCTTCATGGATGCCGGATCAGTACTTCGCAGCACTGACCAACATGCGTTCCGTAGGTGTTATGGGTGATGAAAGAACCTACGACTACGCAGTAGCACTTCGTGCAGTTCGTACCGTAGACTTTATGACCGCCGAATCAGCAGAGATTCCTTTTGAAGTTTTGCAGAAGGTAATGAGCCGAATCATTAACGAAGTTCGCGGAGTCAACAGAGTAATGTATGATCTGACTTCTAAGCCACCCGGAACGATTGAGATGGAGTAGTAAAGTAGCAAAAATATATATCCGCAAGCCCTTGATTTTGCAGGGTTTGCGGATTTTTTGTGCTCTTTTGTGACACCATTTTGATGTAAAAAAATGTATCAAAAAGGTATCATTTCATATGGCTTGCAGGTGATAAGCCCGTAAATATGCGGATGTGACAGGTTTGAAATTTATTCTTTGGAATAATGTATTTTTTTTTCATTTCCTATTTGATTGCCGACAGATAATATGTGATTTTCACAATATTATTTTTAAGGAGGACATTATTATGTCAGTTTACAGAGATGAAAAAAGAGGAACATGGACGGTATCGGTGTACTATCGTGATTATGAGAACGAGGTGCATCGAAAGACAAAGCGAGGATTTCGAACTAAGCGAGAAGCTCTTGAATGGGAAAGGAATTTTGTGCTTTTAAAATCCAGATGCACGGGAAAGTTATTTAGGTATTTTTGGGAGACTTACACGGAGGATATAAAACCTCAAGTTAGAAAAAGTACTTGGGATGCGAAAGAACACGTGATACGTACGAAGATACTACCGTTCTTTGGTGAAATGAAGCTTGATATGATTAAACCACGGGATATTATTAAATGGCAGAATCAAATCGCCCAGATGAAAAGAAAAGACGGTAGTGATTATGCCGCTTCTTACTACAAAACAATTCAATCTCAGCTAAGCTCCGTTTTTAACCACGCGGTGAGATATTATGATTTAGAGTCAAATCCTGTGAAGAAAGTGCTTCCTATTTCCGGAGGAAGGCCGCAAGAGTTTCGTTATTGGAAGAAAGAAGAATTTGAAATTTTTATCTCGCATGTTCCGAGTACTTCAATTTTTTATTATGCCTTTGAGATGCTTTATTGGTGCGGTCTTCGAGAGGGAGAATTGTTTGCGTTGACTTTGAGGGACTTTGATTTCAATAAGAAAACAGTAGAGATAAATAAGACTTTTACAGTTGTAAAGGGCGAACCAATTATAAGTCTGCCAAAAACGCAAAGCGGGCTTAGAACTGTAACGATACCTGAATCTCTATGCAACGAGATAGAGGGATTTGTTAAGGAGCTGCAGGTGGAAGAGGATGAACGTATTTTCAAAGCCTCAAAGACGCAGCTTAACCTTATGCTTCAGAAGTATGCCGAAGAATCCGGAGTAGAACGTATTCGCGTTCATGATCTTAGACACAGTCATGTGTCTTTATTAATTCATATGGGCTTTTCAGCAGTTGCTATCGGAAAGCGTGTTGGACACAAAAGTGAGAGGATTACATATTACTATGCACATCTTTTTCCTGGCGTGCAGGAGGAAATATCAAAGAGGCTGGATGAAGAAAGAAATTTGATTACAGTAAAGTGTTAACAAAGATTTTTTTGATTGTCATTGACTCGCGACTAACTCACGACTGAAATATAGTAGGGAGTCAGTCGTGAGATTAATGAAAATGAAAGAAGGAAAATGCAAGCGATGAATAATTTTATTGACAGTGCTATTTTGTGAGATTATAATTACGTATATACGGATGATAAACGATATATCGAAAGGGTGCGAGGCTATGGTGTTTCCAGAAATCTCTATCAACGAATTGATTGCAAAACTTGAAACAGAAGACTTTTATAAGGAATACGGAAATCCGGTCAGGTGTAAGATATTCGATACGGACAAAATCCTCTTATCTTTTGATTTGTATGAGCGACTGTTTGGTAAAGTTGATATTGACCAGGAAAATACAATAGAAATGGATGACCTTATCAGGGCGTTGGTACTGCAAAGATTGGTTGAAAATCCAATAAGAGTTACTGATACAGGGGATGGATATTCTTTTTCTATGGAGGCAGAAATCTATGAATATATAAATCGATTTTCTTTGAAAGAGTATGGGCATACGCTTGAAGAATTAACAACGTATTATTTTGAGTGGATAGCTGCATGCCCGGAGGAGTTTCGGGCGTGGTTAGAACACAATATGATGGGGGCGAGGAACAGAAAATGACAATTAGTGAACGTATTTTTAAACTGATAGAAGAATGTGAAATAAAGCAGGGAGATTTTTCAAAAGCTACTGGTATTGCACAAAGTACTATTAGTGATTGGAAACGAAAGAAAACAAATCCTTCAGCGGATAAGATAATGATTATTTGTAAGGTGTTAAAAGTAACGCCCTATGAATTGTTGCAGGACACGGTTCAATCTGTTGAGGAACTGGATTATCGAGTGGTTACAAAAGGTACGAAGGAGTATGATCTTTTGATAGAAATGGAAAATCTTAAGAATTCACAAAAGGAAAGATTACTGGGATATATAGAGGCTTTAAAACATTAGGGCGTCGTGGGAAGTGTAATGATGAGGTAAAACTAAGGTGGAACGGGACAAGGCAGTGCTTAATATGCAATTGACTTTGATACCAATACTATCAAAGGCTTGGAATAAATCTTATTGTGAACTCTCTGATATTTTTAAAGAGTATGATGTGTTAGGGTATATTGATGTATGTTATGAAAAATATAATTCTACCGGAAACCGAGGTATTATCGAAGACATACAGGATTATATAGAAATGCAGGGCGGTAAATTGGATGAATAAAAAAGTAATGTGCAAAAAATGAATAATGCAAATGCGGATGCTCTGATTTTGCAGACGGTGTTTGCAAATTTGAAAGTACGAGGTGTTCTATGGGAAAAGAAAAAACGTTTGCTGTACTTGCGAATGATATAAAGGATATAAATGTTAGGGCTGGAAATGCTGCGAAAGGCGCAGTAAATCAGCTTATGACTTTAAGGAATTGGGCTATAGGCTATTATATTGTCGAGTATGAACAGGGTGGCAGGGATAGAGCAGAATATGGCAGTAACCTTATGGAAAATCTTGAAAAGAGTATCAATGATAAGGGCATGAATGTGACTCTTTTTAAGGCATGCAGACAGTTTTATCAGACATACCCTCAGATTCGTTCGACAGTGTCGAACGAATTCGGAGTGCTTGTTGATAGTCAAAAAAGTTCGACAGTGTCGAACGAATTTATCACAAATCCGGAATTACTTGTAAAAAGGTTGTCGTTCTCACACATCAGGGAAATTATGGTACTTGAAGATGAGTTTGAGCGATTCTTTTATGAAACGCAATGCATAAAATGCGGATGGAGCGTAAGGGAGCTTAGTAGACAGATAAAGACAAACCTGCTAATATTTCAGATCAGGAGTAAGTAAAAATCCCAAGGAACTATTAAAACTGTCTGAAGATAATCCGGAAGGATATGCGCTTTCAATCAAGGATCCATTTACATTTGAATTTTTAGGGCTTGACGCAAGCGGATCTTTGAATGAATCTGAATTAGAACAGGCGCTTATAGATCATTTG
>JAEEGL010483682.1_pt1 | contig 16128 bp, 8 predicted proteins | sample 9134231 | NCBI WGS metagenome assembly JAEEGL01 (sample SAMN16246548, study PRJNA631951) | gut metagenome | biome: gut microbiome; feature: rumen; material: fiber-attached | host: Bos | place: Iran: Karaj | collected 2018-10
AAAATCTTGGACATCACCCACGAAAATTGTAAGCAATACAAACAACGTTCCGAATTGCGTTCCAGATCTTATACAACTGAAAGACGGAACGATAATCGTTGCGTATAACCCACGTCCCAACACTCCTTACACCGAAGACCGGCACTTCGGCATGCGCTGCAAACGCAGTACCGACAACGGAACAACATGGAGCAACGAAATCTTTGTCTACGATGCATCATACATCTGGGACGACGGATGCTGGGAGCCCTCACTCATTGAACTGCCCAGCGGCGAGCTGCAACTCTACTACTCCGACGAAGGGCCCTACACCAACAGCAACGAACAGAACATCTCCGTCTGCCGCTCCTTCGACGGTGGCCTCACGTGGAGCAAGCCCGACATCGTCTCATATCGTGCAGGCTACCGCGACGGAATGCCATGCCCCGTACTGCTCAAAGACCAGTCGGAAATCGTCGTCACCATCGAAGACAACGGCTGGCCTGGAGTGGGCGACTTCTTCCCGACAACTGTCAGGTGCCCGCTGGAAACCAACTGGACCGACTACTTCGTCGACGCCACCAGCCCAAACCGAGAAAAGACACTCGACTTTGCCTACTGCCCCAACGCCACAGGAGGAGCACCATACCTACGCGTACTGCCATGGGGAGAGACTGTCATGTCGTATCAATCGGCGTATAACCACAACGGAAAACTGAACATGTACGTGGCACTCGGCGACGAACAGGCACGCAACTTCAAGTCGATGCAACACCCCTTCCGCATCGGTGACACAGAGACAGTAATGTGGAACTCCGTATGCATCGTCGACACCGGCGAAGTAGTGGCCGTGGGAGGAGTGAACAACTCCATCGAAATGATAAAAGGCTATGCCGTGAACAAGCTACAGGCTCCCTACGCCCACCCAAACATCGACGGCAAGCTCACCCGAAACGAAGGCTACTACAAGCCCCTTTCCACCCAGGTACTGCTCGGCGTGGAAACAGGCACACGCACCATCGCCGACTTCGCCTACGACAACGACTCACTCTATTTCATCGCACGCGTGACAGATAAGCTACAGAACAGCGACCCCACCACCTATGCCGACGGAGTGTCGCTGCTGCTCGACTACGAAAACGAATCCTACGCCGCTCCGTCCGACCACTGCTGCCGATTCTTCATCCGTCTCTCTGGTGACTGCGTTGCCTACAAAGGATCATCCACACAGCACAAATGGATAAAAACCGACGTTGACGGAATAAAAGTGAAAACAACATCCACATCCTCCTACTACATCCTCGAGACTGCCATCCCCTGGAAAGCAATAGGCCTCAACGCTTCACCATCGGGGAAGACTATGCGGGCAAATGTCATACTACAAGACCGTGGACTAAGCGGCATCGACATACAGACCGAGAGCATTCCCGACGCAAAGCGCGATGCACCATATACTTGGATGGAATTCTATCTACGCCCCAACGGAGAAACGGGAATAGAATCTGTCAAAAACACTGATGATGAAAGGCTTCATCGCCATGGTATTTACGACTTGCAAGGCCGTCAACTGAACACAGAACCCGCTCACGGACTGTACATCAAAGATGGCAAAAAGATTGCAAGATAGAAGTTGATAAAGTGTTTTTAACATAAGAATGATGGCAATAAAAAAGTTTTATTCGTATATTTGCGATGCAATAGAATTCTTATTACCAGACTTTAAAAAACATTTTTGATACTTTATATTTATAACAAGGAAAACTATATGAAGAAGACATTTTATCTTATTCTGATTAGCATTGCTTTTTCAGTAAATGCTATGGCAAGCTATCATGAGCCATATAATGGTTCACGCATTTTCTGGGACTCATCAACCCGTACCACTGTATTCTCTTCAGGAGGTTACGGCCGACTGATACAGTTGCAAGACGGGCGTCTGATGGCATGCACAGAGAGCGGAGGTATCAACGTGGCATATAGCACCAACGGCACAATGTGGAGCACACCAGAGAAGATTGTCACCAACACAAACAACACTCCCGAGTGTGTGCCCGACCTTATCCAGTTGCAGGATGGCACAATCATCGTTGCTTACAATCCACGTCCCTCATCGCCATACACTGAAGACAGACGCTTCGGAATACGTTGCAAGCGCAGTACTGACAACGGAAAGACATGGAGCGACGAGATATTCGTCAACGACGCTTCCTACACCTTCCAAGACGGTTGCTGGGAACCATCAATGCTACAACTGCCATCGGGTGAAGTGCAACTCTATTTTGCCGACGAGGGACCATACACATCGTCAGGCGAACAGCAGATTTCCATGTGCCGTTCGTTCGACGGTGGGCAGACATGGGGCAAGGCAGAGATAATATCCTTCCGCAAGAATTTCCGCGATGGAATGCCAGTTCCCGTGCTGCTACACGACGGCAAGACCATCGCCGTAGCCATCGAGGATAATGGCTGGTCGGGATTCGGAAGTTTCATTCCCACCATCGTCACATGCCCTCTTGAGACTAATTGGCACAACTTCTGGGTTGATGCCAACAGTTCAAACCGCTGGCAGGCCATCAACTACTCTTTCTGCGCCCGCGCTCTTGGTGGCGCTCCTTATCTGAGAGTGCTCCCATGGGGTGAAACGGTGCTGTCACACCAGTCTGACTATGGTGCAGGACAGAACCAGATGTGGATATATGTCGGCAACGAAGAGGCAAAAGACTTCAAAGCTATGAGTTCGCCATTCCCATTGGGTGATAACGACAATGCGCTTTGGAACTCTGTAGCAGTGATTGACACTGGCGTGGTAGTGGCTTTCGCAGGAATAAACGGACACGACGAGATAATGAAAGGATATCCTGTCCGACTACTGCAGGCACCATACGCAAAACCCACTATCGACGGTAAACAGACTCGTGACGAGGGATACTTCAAACCGCTGGCAACGCAGGTGATACTCGGCACAGAGAAGGGAACACGCTTCACAGCCGACTTTGCTTACGACGATGACTCGCTCTACATCTCGGCAAGAGCATCCGACCGCACTCAGTATCCCATCAGGAATACTACATATACAGATGGCATTTCGATTTATCTCGACGCGAAAAACCTCTGCGAAAGCACTATCTCCGACGACTTGTACAAGATTTTCATGCGCCTCGACTCCACTGTGTGGTTCTACAAGGGAGCAACAAATACCCACAGATTCGTAAAGCAAGACGATAACGACATACGTCTGTGTGTGCAGCGGCGAAGCACATATTACATCATGGAGGCTGCCGTGCCCTGGTCAGAACTGGGATTTGAGAAAGCACCTGTCAATCAGGTCATGCGCTTAAACGTAGAGCTGTCAAACCGCACATCCGAGTCGTCATCAACACTTACAAAGGAGATGCTCCCCGATGCCAAAGCAAACTCTTCATGGACATGGATGGAGTTCCGGCTGCAACCAAATCCCGACGAGACGGGAATCTCCTCCGTGTGGAATGACGGGACACAACTGTCGGTGACGGGTAACAGAATAAACATCAACAGCGATTTAGCCGTCGTGAACGCTACACTCTATACCATAGACGGTAAAGTGGTGGCTTCACGTCGAAACGCAGGGAAAGACTTCAGCATCGAAGTTCCCACAAAAGGAATAACGATAGTTAAGCTTAAACTTGCCAACGAAAAGGTAGTGAGCAGGAAAATTGTAATATAAAGTAGGCTGGCTAACCAACTTACAAACATATGCAATGTAACCTGTTTCACTATCAATGTCCATTAAGCGGAACATAAGAGCCCGTTATGCTGAACAAAAGAGCCCATTATGTTGAACATAAAAGGCCATTAAGTGGCGGTTAAGAGGCTCTTTTCTCTCACTTGTTCATGGCTTGAGTATGGACATTCACAAAGCATAAGGAAACAATTTGCTGTTGACAAGTTCGCTAATAATTAAGTTGAATTAGATAACACGACATTGCATATGCGATTAACTACAACATTTCAAAAAGCACTTTTGCTGACACTATTGCTGTTTTGGCTCATACCCGTGTCGGCAAAGCGTCAGCCACCATATTCCAGTTCACGCATCTTCTGGGATACGGCAAATCGAAAGACATTGTTCGACAATGCCCTCTATGCCCGAATGATAGAGTTGCAAGACGGGCGACTGATGGCTGTCACAGGCGCAGGAGGCTACATCGTAATGAGCATAAGCACCGACAAAGGTGTGTCGTGGAGCGCTCAAGAGCGGAAATTCTCACCTCCTGCCAATTATCACTACTACGACGCTGACCTTTATCAACTTAAAGACGGCACCATAATCGTTTGCTATAATATCGGTCCTAATGAACCTTACGATAATGTACGCCGCTACGGAGTACGCATCAACCGCAGTACCGACAACGGCAAGACATGGTCGGCTGACACACAAATATATACTGCTGGAACCGACTTTCACACAGGATGCTGGGAACCAGCCATACTCGAACTCCCCTCTGGCGAATTGCATCTTTACGTTTCTGACGAGAGCCCTTTCATTGACAATTACGACCAGTGCATACAACTTTTGCGCTCATTCGACAAAGGGAAAACGTGGACAAAAACTCCCGAAACCATATCATACCGCCCCGGCAGCCGCGATGGAATGCCGACACCAGTGCTCATCGGCGACACCATCATCGTTACCATCGAGGATAACGGATGGCCAGGCGAAACAACATTCGTGCCCGTTACGCTCCGCTCATCGCTATCAGACAACTGGAAAGGAATTACCATTGGCCCCAACAGCCCCTATCGCACACAGGTAATAGACCATAACTGGTGCCCGAAAGCCTACGGAGGCGCACCCTACATGCGCATACTGCCTTGGGGGGAGACTGTGCTCTCACGACAAGCCTACCATGAGTCGAACGACTACGACGTGATGAACATGTATGTGTATGTCGGCGATGAGAATGCACGGGGATTCAAAGCCATGTCGCAACCATTCAACGACAACTATGACAGCAGGATTTCGATAGAATGGAACTCTATCTCTGTCATCGATACTGGCATTGTTTGCGCGCTCGGAGGTGTTGGGGCAAAAGGTGGTACTCCGCATGTAGAAATCGTAAAAGGCTATCCCACCAGAATGTTCAAAGCCTACCGTGGCACCCCAACCCTCGATGCCACCATCGGAGCCACAGAATACCACTTCCGCAACGGCTCACAGATAAAGATGGGTAACAATAGTATCGGGCGATTAGTATATTCCGATTTCTGCTACGACGACGATAACCTTTATTTCGCAATAAGGGTTAACGACAACACTCCATACAACACATCATCGCAACTCGATGCCGTCAGACTCCTGATTGATGCCGACAATGCAAGCGATGACACACCTGTGAAAGGCATGTATAACATCTACTTCAAAACCAGTGGCTCATATAATTTCTGGAAAGGAGAAAATGGCAAGTGGGTAGCACACACCGATACTACAGGCACAAGCTATCGACTTAAAGTCAAATCATCATACTATATCATCGAAGCAGCAATACCTTGGCGTGTGCTTGGGAAAGAGAAAGCACCACTCGGGCAACGCATGGCAATGGCTATAGAGGTGACAGACCGCTCCACATCTACATATAAAACCGAGACAATACCAGATGTGAAAAAAGATCAGTCGTGGACATGGATGGAGTTCCGACTCGATGACAGTGATGCATCAGGAATAGCAAACAACGAATACAATAATGCCGACATATCATTTGCCGGCAACAGAATTATTTTACCCGATGGGATTGATGCCAAGAGCATTAATATCTACTCCGTTAACGGACAACTGGTTTACTCTCTATCCGACATCGCAGGGCAAACAGGTATTATAAACCTGAAACATGGTTTATATATCGTGAAATGCATCATGTCTGATGGGCGGATTGTGAGCAAGAAAATCAACATATAACTCTATATACATGAAAAGAACAACGCTCCTTATATTATACATACTGGTATCTTTCCTAACTGCAAATGCCAATAATTTTCGCTTCCATCATCTCACGAGCGAAAACGGACTGCCGCATCAACAGGCTGAAGCACTCTTGCAAGACGAGAAAGGATATATATGGATTGGGACACGCAATGGATTGTCACGCTACGACGGCTATAGTTTTGAAAACTATTTCCGCGACAATAACAATCCAAATTCTCTGTGTAACAACTTCATCAAGAAACTCTTCATCGATCATAAGAACCAAGTATGGGTGTGCACGGTTGATGGAGTATGCCGTTATCGACCGGCGACAAACGATTTCAAGCGTTACGACAACCTGAAAGGAGAATTTCAGGCAGCAGTAGTTGCCAACAACGGGAAGATATATTTAGGAAACACACAACTGAGTGTCTACGATGAAAAAGCCGATTCATTTACCACCTTCCCTCCACAAGAGCACGGATACATAATATCGCTTGCCGTCGATAAAGACGACAATCTATATGCCGCAACAAACTCAAGCATATACTTCTATAATGCAGACATGACTCAGATGACAATCATGTCAGACTGCAACTTCAACGACTTCCTTACTCATGCCGACGACATTGTGCCATTATACGTCGATAATGAGAACAACCTTTGGATTGGGCGTAACGGAAAGGGTGTGATGCGTAAAAACCTTAAAGACAATAGTATCGACATTTACGACACTCAACGACTATCCAACGGCATTGTACGAACAATTATCGAAGACAACAACAAACGCATCTGGCTCGGTACTGAGAAAGGAATAACAATCATAAACCCAGATAATTCGATTGAAATCGTCAGACATAATTTCATCGACAAAGACTTACTCTCAGACAATGCCATCTATTCCATCATCTGCGACAAGGGGAACAACATATGGATTGGTTCCTATTTCGGCGGAGTCGATGTCCTACTCGACAACAGCGAGCAATTCACGTGGTTAAAGCCAGGAGCAAATCCGCAAAATATCAGCGGAATGGTTGCACGCGAAATGATAGAAGCAGAGCCTGGAATCTTCTGGATAGCAACCGAAGACGGCGGGCTCAATTGCTACAATTTGAAGACAAACACTTTCCACGTCCCTTATAATCTTCCAGACATCGGAACTAACATCCATTCTGTATACTTCGATAAAGAGACATCAAACCTCTGGATTGGTACTTTCAGAAAAGGACTCTTCGTGTACAACACAAAGTCTGGAGCATCAAGAAATTTCCTTTCCGCAAATGGTATCGACATTTATTCCGTTTTCGATATTATGGAATATGATGAGAACCGTATCTTGATAGCATCTATCCAGGGTCTCTTCTGCTACGACAAAAGGCTCAACACTTTCACAAGATTCAGCGACGATCGTTTGGGAAAGTCATTCGTCTACTGCCTTTGTTCCGATAATGACGGAAACCTATGGGCAGGAACTGTCTATCAGGGGTTATTTAAAATCGATATGAAGACGAAGAAAGTGACGAACTGGAGCAAAAATAACGGGAAAATAAACGACAACTATATAACAAGCATCTTTAACGACTCAAACAACAAACTCTGGATTGGCACAAACAACAATGGACTTAAGTATATTGACAATCCGAATAAGAGCGATAAAATAGAGTCGGTAAATTCAGAGATGTTGCTTGCCAAGACCACCATCTGCGGTATAACCGAAGATAGTTTCGGACATATCTGGATAAGTACGAGTCAAGGATTGTTCCAGTATAAAAAAGAGAATAACAACTTCAATTATTTCTCTACTGAGAATGGACTGCCTACCAACCATTTCAACTTCAACTCCATCATAAACACTTCAGATCGTCGACTTATGTTTGGTACCGTAAACGGTATCGTCATCATCGACCCATCAAAGATTAAACAGAAAGACGGTCCATTTAATATACATCTTAAAAATCTTTTTATAAACAATGTAACCATCACTGCTGCATCAGAACACTCACCGTTAAAAACCGAGATAGATTCTACCGACGTCATTCGTTTGAGTCACGAACAGGCACGCTCGTTTTCTATTGAATATGGAGTCATTCAGCCAGGCAACATATCAAATATCGATTATCAGGTAAAACTCGATGGTTTCGACAAGAATTGGCGCGATGTAGGCAACGAACGCAAATTCACAAGTTATAATCTCCCATCTGGCACTTATACTCTTTACATAAGAGCTAACAACACAAACAAAGGATGGGAAGAGTGCCCCACAAAGAAAATAAAAATAATTATCAGCCCGCCATTCTATGCATCTCCACTTGCATACATTATTTATTTTCTCATAGCTTGCACTCTGACGTATCTCGCATATAAATTCTTCAATACGAGAATGAAGGAAAGAAACGAAATAAGAGTGACGAAGATGGAGAAAGAAAAAATAGAAGAAATCGATAAAGAGAAATTCGACTTCTTCACAAGCATCTCGCACGAACTGAAGACTCCACTCTCACTTATTGTCGCACCGCTAAAGAGTATAAAGCTCAGCGGTCTTAACAAAGATGAGCAGAAAAATCTTGAGATGGCAATAAGCAATACCAAGAAAATGGAGAACCTAATTAACGAACTTATTACTTTCAATAAAATAGAAACCAATCATTTCCCGTTCTATATACAAAAAGGCAATCCTCTTTCGTTTATAGAAATAATAGTGAACGTTTTCTCCAACACAACGGCTGAGAAGAATATATCTTTGTCGGTTAAATCAGAAGACAATGGTGAAGAAGTGTGGTTCTCACCATCATATGTCGAGAAGATTCTCAATAATCTTCTTTCAAATGCCATTAAATTCACTCCCGAAGGTGGAAAGATAGAAGTAAGAGGAAAGATTATTTCTTCAGAAACAGAAAAACGGGATTTCCTTTCCATTGAGGTTGAAGACAACGGTATTGGTATTGCAAAAGAAGAAATTGAAAAAATATTCAATCGCTACTACCAAACCAAACGTGGATACAACGTTGACAATCGTGGGTGGGGCATCGGACTCCCACTTGTAAAACGACTTGCAGAAATTCACAAAGGCGAGGTGGCGGTAAAGAGTGTTGAGGGGAAGGGCAGTACTTTCAGTGTCAGATTATGCGTATCACCTGAAGCTTTCGGCCAGAACTCACTCCTGACAAAGGAAAAGACAATCAGGCCTATCGAGCAGTATCAATTCTCTGCTGTAAATGTCGATTTACTCAAATCAAAAGAGTCGCTTGAGAACAAAACCAACGATAATGAGAAAGTGAAAATACTAATTGTGGAAGACAATCCCGATTTGCTCACTTTCCTTACAGACTATTTCATTAAGAAATACAACATTGCCGTTGCCACCAATGGTGAAGATGCCATTGAAATAGCTCATAATAGCGACATACAGCTCATCATCTCAGATGTAATGATGCCGAAGATGGACGGATATGAGATGACCAACTTGCTGAAGAGCGACATGGAAACATCGCATATTCCCATCATACTCCTCACTGCAAAAAGCGAGCAAGGCGACATCGTCACAGGATTCAAGAGCGGAGCTGAGGCTTACGTCACAAAACCCTTCGACCCGCAAATCCTCGAACTGCAGATAAATAATATTCTCGCCCTGCAAAAGAAGAGACAGCAGGAGATTGTCGATACAAACGGACTTGATTTGTCCGACACACAAATCAACGATATCGATCTACGTTTCATTAAGGACATAAACCGTCAGGTGGAGATGAATTTAAACAACAGTGATTTCTCTGTAACCGACATAACTAAAGCTCTTGGAATAAGCCGAAGCATGCTACACAAAAAGATGACAAATCTTTTCGGCATATCTATCAGCGACTACATCCGCAAGAGACGATTCGAACTCGCAATAAAACTATTACAAGAAGGACATCGTGTTTCCGAGGTTGCATACATGACAGGATTTACTGATCCTGCCTATTTCTCTAGAATATTCAAACGCTATTTTGGAAAAAATCCATCTGAGTATATTGAAATAAATAACTAATACTTTTATCATATGAGAAAAAACCGCTTCATCACATCGATTCTACTACTATCGGTTACGTTTGCCCTGCATGCACAGACGTACACCAACCCCGTCATTGAGGGTGTTGCCGACGGAGGTGCTTTCAAATATGCTGGTAAATACTATTTTGGAGGTGTTGCCACATATGGTGATTTCTTTGTCAGTTCCGATCTCGTTAACTGGGATAAACGAATCCACGTGTTTGATCTCGACAATGACTGGACTCATGGCACAGGAGCTAAGAACAACCAAGTGCACGCCAACGACATGAGCTATTCTGGCGGACTATTCCATCTCCTCTTCAGTGTAAACTATTGGGGACGTGATCGCCACGCCGTACACATCACTCATGCCACTTCTAAAAACATTGAAGGTCCGTATGAAGAGGTGAGAAAAGACCAATGGTTTGAAAACAGAATCGACCCGATGGTATTCTGCGACGAAGATGGTAAACTCTATCTATATATGGTAAAGTTTACCGACGGCAATACCATATGGGGGCGACCAATGAATGCTGATTTCACTTTCTCAGGCAATGCCGTACAACAATTTGCTTCACAACAGGGTACGTGGGAGACAATGGACAACCGCGTAGCTGAAGGACCATTTGTGGTGAAATACCATGGACGCTATTACATGATGTATAACGCCAACCATACGGCAGCTGAATTTGGTAACTACCGGCTCGGTGTGTGCGAAGCCGACGCACCACTGGCATTCAATCCTGGAGGCAAATACCCCTACCCTGTCGTGTCGCCTCAAACCGACTTGCTTGAGGAAAACTATACCGACATCATCCGCTATGGCTCCAATGGTTATAATGGCATCGATCTCAACAAAGACACTATCACTTTCCGTGTCGACAATGTCCCCGCCACACCATATCTGAAGATTGCACAACGCGGAGGTATAAAGATGTGGCTAAATGGAAATCAGATAGACACAGATAAGAATTCCGACTACAAGTTCATTAAGATAAACCCGCAATGGATTAACAAGGGCGAGAATATCATCACCTTCGAACGCCCTGAATCGAGAGTCATACAACCAGGCTCCACTGAACCTAATCGCACTCGTCGCAGTTCTAGATTGGTAGCATTGGCCATTTATGATGTCACCGGTCCCGCACCGCTTAACGAAGGGTCTCTGCTGCTCACACCCGGACAACCAAATATCCTTCGCGGTCCTAATGGATGGGAATGGTGGCTCGTGTATATGGCAAACAATGGATTCCGACGCGACCAGTATATCGACAGGGTGCATTTTGTCAACTCACACATGACTGTTGATGGTATTACCGGCCACAACACCAATGGGTTCCATGCTGCTCCTGCCAAACCGCAATATGCGGGCACAGATATCAATGCATTGCCAAAGTCTGATGCTTACCTCTTCGAAGCCACATTCAAGTCGTCGGCAGAAAAGTCTGGAATTCGTATCGGAAATAAAGAGATCCTGCTGCCATCCACTATGGACAAGACTACAAGCCATGTGTGGCGCATTGAGCGCAATCACAACCTGTTAGCAGCATGGATCGACAATGTCCTCGTTGTTGACTACGAGACGATATCTGGCGACGATGCCCCAAAATGGATCGGCAGCGCATCTGAATACGAAGTGGAGTACCTCTCATACAATGAGGGATTCGATGAATATGGCAAGAAATTCAGTGGCTGGCAGGGTAATCTCTCAATAAACGACGAGGGAATGAAGCTGCGCAACGGTGAATTCTTCAAGGGCAATGCTGCCGACGATTATTCCGTTAGTGTGCAGTTCAGCAATGCAGAGCTCGAGCATGGAAAGTATGGCGTCTATGCAGCTTATGTCGATGCAAAAAATAACATAAAAGCTGTCATCGATGCCGACAGGCAAGCTCTTGTGGTAGAGAATACCGTGAAAGGTAAGACAGATCGTCAGGAGATACCTCTCGCAACAACTGTTGTCCACTACCCCGACTTGAAGGGTACCGATAGTTTTGAAAAACAATATTGGTTCGACTCTCCGACGATGGTATCATCCGTTGAGATGCCACACCTCGATGCCGACAATGATCCTTATGCCCGTTCACTCAGTCTTCGTGAACAGACACGCCTCGACTACCAAACCGACATGATTGGACGCATGACCATGGAATATCTCGATGGCGACAAATGGCGTCCGATAGAATACACCGATGGCACCGCAAGCAACCGTGCATGGCAAAAGGCAGTCTTCTCACCTGTCAAGACACGCGCACTGAGGTTTATCAACAAAGATCCTCAGCAACACAACCGCAACATCTATCGCATAAAGACAACTCGCGATATTGCTTCCGACATGCAACTGCGTGTAGAGAAACGTGGCAACGAGATACACATCTTCGTTGATAATCGCGAACTGTCAACTATAACCCAAAAGAAGGCTGCACCTGCACGTGTGGGCCTTATTGCAGACGAGAACAGCAATGTCGTGGTGAAGAACATCCTCTATTATCCCGTGTTCTGATACCTGTGACTTATTATCATTAGCCCTATACACTAAGGGAAGAACGCTTTTGCGAGGGAACATGTTATATACATTCCCTCGCCTTTTTGTATAGTTAAAGATAAAGATTGTCTGCGATGAGTGATTTCTCTTTGTATGGTATCATTTATGGTCTCCAGAAAATAAAAATTGTTTATTTTTTTCGTTTAATCGAATTATTCGTATCTTTGTCAGTGAAACAAGCAAATGATTAAATCGTTTCATCGTCATGAGATACACAATAACCTTCTCCCTGCGGCTATTCATTGTGGCTGTTGCCTTCATTGCTCCTCTTGCCGTGTCGGCTCAGCTGACGGTGACATCGCTCACCGTTGAGCATATGAAAAACCCCTCAACAGTTGATGTACCGGCACCTCGTCTGTCGTGGATCAATGAGGTGAAGGATACTAAAGTGCGTGGTGAGCAACAAAGGGCATATGCGTCAGCTTGAGGTGATAGTGCCTGTAGGAAGCAGAGCAACAGTATTCCTGCCTGCCGACAGCAAAGCGATACGTGAGAGTGGCAGAAGACTGAAGAAGGGTAAGGGTATCCTCAGCATCTCTGAAGCAGCAGACTGCGTGAAGGTTGTAGTTTGCCAAGGTAAATACACCTTTATCCTTGAATAAAAGGATTAGTTTGTTTAACAAAAGCATTCGTTATGTTCAATAAAAGCATTCGTTTTATCATACATAAAAGACCTAAATACACTTCAAAACAATGAGAAAAGTACTAACCATTATCATTCTGTCTTGCACAGTATTGACAATCAACGCGCAGCAGGCAAACACCGTGGCTGTGGTGCCAGATGCCACGCCAATCGAATACAATCCCATGATATTCGGCCACTTTATCGAGCATTTCGACAATCAAGTCTATGGCGGCATCTTCGATCCGGGCAATCCCCTGAGCGATGAGGATGGCTTCCGCACCGATGTCATCGAGGCGATGAAAGCTATCAAAGTGCCCATTGTGCGATGGCCGGGGGGATGTTTCGTGTCGTCATACCACTGGAAAGGGGGTATAGGACCAGAGCGCACGGCAGTGTTCGACAAGTCATGGGGTGTGGAAGATCCCAACACCTTCGGCACTGATGAGTATATAAAATGGTGCCGCAAAGTGGGATGCGAGCCGTATATATGCACCAACGCCGGCACTGGCACTCCCGAGGAGATGAGCGACTGGGTAGAATACTGCAACCTCAACGTTGGCAAATGGGGACGGCTACGGCAGAAATACGGACACCAGGAGCCTTACAATGTGAAATACTGGAGTGTGGGCAACGAGAACTACGGTCGCTGGGAACTGGGAGCGCGCACCATAGCCGAATGGGGACCATACGTGGCTGAGAGTTCGAAACTCATGCGGGCAGTGACAAAGGATCTGAAACTCTTCGCAGCAGCAACAAACGGACGTGAATGGACACTGCCTCTGCTGAAATCGGCAGGATGGATACTCGACTATATAAGCATACACGGATACTGGAACTTCACAACACACAAAAACACCATCGCTCCTTACATCAAATGTATGATGTACACAAACGCTCCTGAGAATGACATCAATAAGACAATAAAACTGCTCGACGAGGCAGGTTTTGGCGGTGGAAAGATAAAGATTGCCTACGACGAGTGGAACCTCCGCAGCTGGCATCACCCGGGGCATGGACAGCTACGCAAAGGATTCGACATCGAGTCACGGCGCAACAACGACATCAACTCCACCTACACCATGGCCGACGCAGTATTCTCTGCCTGCTTCCTCAACTCATGCCTGCGCCACTCCGACGTGGTGGACATAGCATGCTTCTCGCCTATCGTCAACACCCGAGGAGCAATACGTGTCGATCGCGACGGCATCACACGACGCACCACATACTACACATTCTACATGTACACCAACATGCTCGAGAAATACATGGTGCCCGTCAGCCTGACATGCTCAAACCTCACCTACGAGAAGCAACAGACAGCAGTGCTCGATGCCGTGCTGACAAGCGACAAAGAAGGCAAGCGATTCGTTTACGCTATCGTGAACAAAGATCCTGACAACAGCACACCTATCACCATCGACTTCGCCTCTATGAAGAAGAAAGCCCCTAAACAACTCAGCGGATGGGTGCTCAGCGGACGCTCTGCCGATGACTATAACGATCGTGGCGATGAGCACATAAAGCCTGAGCAGCACACATTCCGTGTCAGCAACGGCTCAGTAACCATCCCACCGCATACCGTGGCATTCATCACCATAGAGTAAACACCACCCTTAACTATTATGCAACCAACACATCTCTTTCGCAACTACATCACACTTCTCATAGCTCTGCTGACGGTATCGCCACTGTCAGCAGACGAGGTGTTGTGGCAGATAGGCAATGCCGACAATAGTGCCGCTGAACTGTGTCTCGGCGAAGGTAACTACAGTGCTTTCCTCGAAAACGATTTCGGATTTGAGGACCGCTTCTTTGTCATCGGGCACTCCGAGGCAAAACGTCATTTTGCCTATGTGCTTCCAGGACCTAAAGATCAATGGGCTGGCACAGGAATAGCATCGGGGTGGAGAACTCACGATGCAAATATTTTGTTTACACTCAAACGTGTCGGCAGTAAAGCCACGGCAACGCTCCGTGTCGATCTCGTCGATGTACATCCCGAGGGGTGTAGCATCAGGGTAAAGGTAAACAACAAGACACAGCGCTACGATCTCAAAGGTACCTCGCTCAAATCAGTAGAAGGCGACTACTCGCAATCGAAAGAGATACTCCTCTCCCTGCCTCTCGAGGCAAAGGATTTGCGCAAAGGCGACAACATCGTGACAATCTCCGTGCTCGAAGGCTCATGGGCGATATTCGATCAGGTGCGGCTCGAGGGTAACAACATCACGCTGGCATCGAAAAAAGAGTCGGAACATCTGCTGCAAGTAAGGGCAGCGGAATATGATCTCAACACCTCGCCACGCAAACGCTACAGCACTCCTGCCGATTATGTCGACACTCGCATGGGCAGCGCACACTCACGGTGGATGATTGCTCCGGGACCATGGATGCCGTTCAGCATGGTGAAACTAAGTCCCGACAACCAAAACCGCGGATGGCAGGCGGGCTACCAGCCCACTCTCGAGACGGTGGGATGCATGAGTCATATCCACGAGTGGACCATGGCAGGGCTGGGCACAATGCCGACAAACGGCAAACTATTCACTCGTGTGGGCGATGAGACACACCCCGACGAGGGTTACCGCTCGCGCATCGACAAGCAAACGGAGAAAGCACCACTCGGATACTACAGCGTGAGGCTCACCGACACCGACATCCTCCTCGAAGCATCTGCCACCACACGGGCATCGATACAGCGCTACACATTCCCCACCGACAGAGCAGGGCGGGTGATGATTGATCTGCATGTAGAAGCTGAATACGACTACCAACTGAAGGATGTCGAGGTGATACAAGTAGGCACAAACCGCATCGAGGGGCGCTCACATCAACTAACACCGAGGGTGTGGAGCGACGATGCTCATCAAGACTACACCCTCTGCTTCGTCATGGAGTTCTCAGCACCTATCCTGCGCACTGGGTATTGGAAAAACGATTCCATCTTCGAGGGCACCTCTCTGCGTGGCTCTGACCTCACCGATGCGGGTATGTATGTTGAGTTCGACACTCGTC
>JAEEGL011509057.1_pt1 | contig 16127 bp, 12 predicted proteins | sample 9134231 | NCBI WGS metagenome assembly JAEEGL01 (sample SAMN16246548, study PRJNA631951) | gut metagenome | biome: gut microbiome; feature: rumen; material: fiber-attached | host: Bos | place: Iran: Karaj | collected 2018-10
AATAATATGGAAAGCGAATTTGCATTGATCATGAAAAATCTTGACCAAACTTCTAATAATTATTAGTCAAGATAATGAGGAATATTCCTTACTATTAAAAACCAAAAGAAAAAGACCGGACATCTTGTCCGGTCTTTATACTTTGGGCACATCTTCAGCGCTTGTCGCATTTAGTGGTAAGTTGGTGGTAAGTTGTGTTCTCAAGAATCACTTAAAAACCCACAAACCTTGTGTTTATTGACTATTTGCGACGCCCAATCTTAAATGGCGGAGAAGGAGAGATTCGAACTCTCGAAACCCTTTTGGGGTTTACACGATTTCCAGTCGTGCGCCCTCGACCAGGCTAGGCGACTTCTCCGTGTTCTTATAAAATGCTCAATGATTGTATAATCTTTGGCCTTCTTTGTCAACTTAAGTAAAAGCCGTATATCATTATATGTGCTATAATCGGGCGGTTGAATATATGTGGAGGCATAATATGGAAAACTATTTTATTGATAATATCGTTAAGAAAGCCGTTGCAGGAACCTGCGTTACGGCCATGCTCTTTGCCTTTGCCTCCTGCGACAACTCCAAGATCTATTCGAATCCTGAGATGACCGCATCACAGACTCAGTCCGAGACTGAAGAACTTACGTATGACTCCGTCTATACCCGCACCAAGGAATTCGATGAGGAACTGAGTCTTTATATGAAAGACCACCTTTCCGAGGCTACGGTAAAGCAGACTGAAGGTACAAGCTATGCAGGCGTGCCCGTAACTGCTGTGTATACTGTCTCGGCTGACGGCAAATACAGAGCCCTCCAGATGGAAAAGACATTTGATGACCGCATCGTAGTGGAAGAGTATTTCGACATGGGCGATGCAATGCTCTTTGCCAGAACGACCGTCTATAACAACGGAGATTATGATCCGGTCGAGAAGTACTACATTACCGGCGGGATCGTATATAAGATGGATGCAGAGACCAAGTCTCTTGTCACGATAACCGAAGTCGGTTCAGAATCTGCTGCACAGTACCAGACCGACCTTGACATGTACTTTACTTTCGACGAGATAGTCGCTATCTATGGCTGATAACACACAGGGATCCGTTTCTTTTGCACAAGGATTCAAAGACGGTCTTGCTGTCGGGCTTGGTTATCTGTCAGTCTCGTTCACCTTCGGTATCCTTGCCATAACATCAGGTCTTAACTGGATCCAGGCAAGCATCATATCCCTGACGAACGTTACTTCGGCAGGACAGGTCGCAGGCGTCGGCATCATTGCCGGTGCAGGTGGCATCATTGCCATGATACTAACCCAGATCGTCATCAACCTCAGATACTCCCTGATGGGCATCGCACTCTCACAGAAGACCGACAATACCATGACTCCCCTCATGAGAATCCTGCTTGCCTACGGCATTACCGACGAGATCTTCGGAGTGGCAATATCGCGCAAGCATGCCATAGGCGCGAGATATTTCTTCGGTCTCACCATCCTCCCTGTCATAGGCTGGACCTTGGGCACAGTTATAGGCGCGCTGTTAGGCGGCGTATTCCCCGACTTCCTTACCAATGCACTCTCGATCGGCATCTACGGAATGTTCGTCTCCATCGTCATCCCTCAGACAAAGAAGAACAACATCATCATGAACTGCTCGGTACTTGCGTGCCTTCTGTCAGCATTGATGTTCTATATCCCTGCCCTCTCATCTGCTATCACGGGAGGCTTCGCGATAATCATCGCTGCAGTTATCGCAGCACTCTGCGGCGTCGCAGTGTCCGGCATCGAGATGTCGAAACGCACATCTCTCATAATCCTCGGCGTACTGCTGGCTGCACTTAGCGCCGTCTTGATCATTTTCGCGCCGGGATATGTCCAGGCATCGGGGGCAGATACCGCATCTGAAACAGGTGCTGCCGTATCCTTGGATAAATTTATCCCCCTGTTCATAGCCATGACCATCACGACCTACCTTGTCAGGATGATCCCGTTCGTTCTGTTCAGAAAAAAACTGACCAACCCGAAGGTAAAGGCCTTCTTCGACTATATTCCTTATACCGTACTGTCCGCGATGACATTCCCCGCCATACTCTACTCGACAGGCTCGGTCATTGCCGCTGCGTGCGGACTTGCGGTCGCGCTTGCGCTGAGTTTTCTCGAGAAATCGCTTCTTGTCGTTGCGATCGGCACCTGCATCGCTTCTCTGGTTGCAAGTGTTATCTTAATGTATATCTGAATTTCCAAATAAACTTTAGTCCTTTACATTCACGAAAATAAATATGTTTGTTTTTCTGACAAGCATTTTTGATTTATCGGATTTATTGCTATTTTTTATCATATGCGCAATCGTGTGCACCCCTTTACTCTATTGCGTTTCAAGGATTGTGGCGGAAATAAGGCGATAAAAAACCGCCTCAAACCCTTGTAAATAGGGCGTTTAGCCCATATAATAGGGTTGTTAACAAAATGTTAACACTCGACTTAAATTGTTTTTCTCGAGGGGGGCTCGGAGAATGATAGTAAGCAGAAATGCTGGTAAGTCCGCGGTTAGATTCTTATCCTTTATTGTTTGCGTTCTTGTCGTAATAGCAGGTTTTTCTTTAACAAGACCTGTTCAGTCTGTCAGCGCAGACGGCGGTATGTGGTCCAATGCATACAACGATGGTAATCCCGATGAACAAATTGTTCAATTTGGTTTGTGGGGATACAACCCTGGAGACGTCGTTGAAGTAACAATAGAGGTCACAAAATATGATTTTTACGCCACTGCAGGTTCCGGCGTTACGGTTAAGTCTTCCGGCGAAGGAATGATCGTTGCTGAAGTAACATATGCAGACAATAATACCACCTACAAAGTAGCGATCAGCGATTACAATATGTCTAACGTCAGTGTTAGTTCTTATTCATGCACTTTGGTAAAGGCAGCTTCTACCCCCACACCTACACCCACACCTACGCCTACTCCTACCCCCAAGCCGACTCCCGTTCCGACTACAGCTCCCACGGAAACCTCGGCTACACCAACAAAGACCAGTACAAATACGAATACAAACTCCGCAGCATCAAATAACACGAGCTCCGGTTCGGGCACCACTTCCACAGAGCCTGCACAGCCGGCAGCACCTGCTGACAATGGCGGAAGTGCCGCTCCCGCTGCAGCAGCCGGCGGTGATGCTCCGGCAGCAACCACCACGCAGACAACTGCTGCCAAGGAAACAGAACAGACATCAGAAGAGACCACCGAAGCTACCGAGACGGCAGAGACTGACGCAGATACTCTGACTGCAGGCGCAACGCAGGAGACTGTCATGTCTGTTGTAGGAGAGGTCAAGGACGGCGAATCCTACGATGAGACGATCATCCTCGACGAGACTCACGATGACGGTTCTCCCGTCGTAATGGGCCTTAAGAGCACCACACAGGAAGAACTGAATGCACAGAAAGCAAGAAAGCAGATGATCACGACATGGGCATGGGTGATCTTCGCCGTACTTCTCGCAGGTGCCGGATATGCAAGATACAGATATCTCAAGAGCAATAAGGGCTACAAGGGTTCCGAGATCGCGATCAACTTCATTCCCGGAGCATCAGACCTCATCTATGCAGTCGGATACCATTTCAACATCGGCAAAGGTAAGGCGACAGCTGCAGCCATTGAGACGAACGACGATCACTCATCCTTCAATACCGCTTCGGCCATGAAGGAACTCAAGAAGATGGAAGCTGCCGATAACCAGGTACATGCCAAGCCTTCTTCACCTTCCACACCTTCCGTACCTCACAAGAGACCGAAGGAATTATCCGTAAACCACGCAGCAGCTGTTGCAGCTGCAAAGGCTGAGCAGGATGCGCCTAAGGCTAAAGAGGCGCCCGCAGCGGCTACTGCACCCGTTGCATCAAAAGCAGCACCTGCTCCTGAGAAACCCGTTTTCAAGCCGGCTTCCCCCGTACACTCCACGACAACGGGTTCAGCTCTCGGAACCTCATCTGCGACGCAGGCTAGAGAAAGAGCTGAAGCTGCAAAAGAGCAGCTCAGGATGCGTGCAGAGGCAAGACGAAACATCATCGAAGAGGCCAAAAAGGAAGAACTCCAGCAGAGGCCTCCGTTCAAGAGCCCTGATTCTCTCTCCGTTAACCACGCTGCGGCAACAGCGGCTGCCACAACGGCAACGGCTGCTGCAAGTGCAAAAAAGGAAGAGCCTCAGGTCAAAGCTGCTCCCGCTGTATCCAGGCCGGCAGCAACCGCAGCAGCAACTGCGCAGAAGAAGCCTTCCGTTCCTTCAGTACCTCACAAGAGACCGAAGGAATTATCCGTAAACCGCGCAGCAGTTGTCGCAGCTGAAAAGGCTGCACAGGAAGAGCCTGAGGAAAAGAGAGAAGAGTCGAACTCACCTTTCAAGCCTTTGGACAGATCGGCAGAGAGAGCCATCTACTCCACTCCTGGTCTCAGATCACATAAGACACCCGAAGACTATCGCAAGATGTCGAACAACGCTACCCAGCTCGGTACGGCTGTACATGCGCAGAGGCCCCAGGCACCCTATGCAGGCGGAAGAGCACCTGTATGGTCACAACCCGGAGTGGCAGCAGTAAATCCTTTCAAGCCTTCGGGAGCACCAGCAGCAGAGACTCCGCGTGCAGCGGCACCTGCCAAGACTGAACCGGCTCAGGAGCATGCAAGCATTGCTGACCAGCCTACACATAAGTCCGCATTCTTCGACAGAGCGGAAAAAGCAAGAACACCTGCTCCCGAACGCGAGAGCAAAGGTTCGGTCATGGGAGATCTGTCAAGACCTTCCGGCAAAGGCAAGGCTCCTCACGCCCCCACGAAAGGAATGTCTCTCGAGGGCAAGGATTCGTCCCTTCTTAACAACGGAGCGAGACCGACCGCCTCAGAACCCCTGCCGGGATTCAAGCCGGTTGACTGGAAACAGGAATGAGGCAATAATAATCAAGTAACAGTTTCTCTGAAGGGAAAACCTTAAGGAGGTAGGCTCTTGAAGAATATTGCTATCGTTACCGGCGCATCTTCCGGAATAGGCAAATCATTTCTTAAGTTCATTATCAGGGAACGCGGCATCTTTGGCGGCGTTCCTTTTGATGAAGTTTGGGCGGTGGCAAGGAATGCCGACAAACTGAACGGTGTCATCGATCCACTCGGTGATGAGCGCGTACTGCCCGTAGTCTGTGATCTTTCCGATCCTGAGAATCTCGCAGAACTTGAAGAACAGCTCGCAGCAGAGAAGCCTCAGGTCGGCCTTCTTGTCAACTGCGCGGGCATGGGCATCAAAGGTGCCGTGGAAGACCAGCCTGCCAAGGCGATCGAAGATACTCTCGATATCAACTGCACCGCACTTTCTAAGCTCACAAGGATCTGCCTTCCCTACATGATCGAGAAGGACAGGTTCTACTCCAAGGCAAACGGTCCGAGGATAATCAATATCGCTTCATCGGCAGGATTCCTGCCCCAGCCCGGTTTTGCCGCTTATGCAGCGAGCAAATCCTATGTGATCTCTTTCTCGAGAGCGCTCGCTTTCGAGCTTGCTGATTACGGCATATGTGTCACCACCGTCTGCCCCGGTCCCGTTAACACCGAGTTCCAGAGCAAGGCGACGAGCGGTGCTTCATCGGAATTCACGGGATTCAGACAGTATGTCGTCGCTGATGCCGACAAGCTCGCAGAAGCATCGATCAAAGCCTCCATCAAAGGCCGCAGGATGCTCGTATACGGTTTCTCTCAAAAGGCTCTTCATGTGGCATCCAAGATCGTACCCAACGACCTGATCCTTTATATCGAGAGCAGATGCATGCCCGTCGAACATCCCGCAGAAGCTGCGGCTGAACCCGTTAAGGAAGAAGTCAAAGAGGAAGAGTCATGAAAGTAGAAGCTGAATTCGGAAGCATATTCAAAGCCGTAAATGCAAAGGCATCCAAGATAAAGTTCTGGGGTGACATGGCAACCCAGATCACTCTTAAAGGCAACCTGGACAATCTGCCGATCTATGTAAAATCGGAAGAAGGCAGTGTCGAGGTCGCACCTTACGAATACTACGATGCCACCTTCTATATCGATGCTGACGCGGACGTTTTCGCAGCAGTCCTCTCGGGCACGAAAGACTTCTACGAGGGTCTTGCGGAAGGCAGCATAACCATCAACGGCAACACTGATGCTGCCATATTATTCGTCAAAGCGTTTTTCGGATAATTAAAAAAGAAATTTGACAATTATGTGCCCTTTTGTGTCAACTGAGGGTATATAATACAACCATGGCTATAAAACTGAACGGAATTTTCAAAGACAATCTTGTCTTCCAGTGGGGCGCCGAGTTCCGCGTTTTCGGTACTTGCGACAAAACCCGTACGATAAGATGTGATCTTATAAAAGACGGCAGGACTGTCCTTTCAGGTGTAGCCGGCACGGAGGAAGACGGCAGTTTCCTCGTGTGTGTAGACCCGACTGATGAGCCGGGCGGTCCCTATGAAGTTGCAGTATATGAGAATGACGAGGAACAGATCCGTCTGAAGAACTGCTATGCGGGCGAAGTATGGCTCGCTGCAGGACAGAAGAACATGGAATACCCCCTCGCCAGGACTGAATTTGCCAAATACATCATCCCCAAGATCGGCAGGACGGATATCCGCCTTTACGATGTGCCCAAGGCAGGTTTCCTGGACGAAGACCAGGCCAAGGCTGAGGAAGAGTCCCAGTGGATCGATATCACTTCGGAAAATGCCGGTCTTATGAGCGGTCTCGCGTATTACTTTGCACATTCGCTGGAAGTCAGGCTCGATTCCAAGATCGGCATCATCACCTGCTGTTACAGCGCATCGACCATCGACTGCTGGCAGAGCATAGACAGCCTGATGGAGACAAAGGAAGGCAGACTGTACATCCAGGGTTTTGATGAAGCTGCGGCTTCCCTCACGGATGAGGAATTCGATTATTACCAGAAGGAATATGCCAAAGAGAAGGCTGAATACGACAGGACTCTGAACGAGGCTCTCAAAGAGAATCCTTACATGACCTTTATCGAAGCCGACATGAAGTTCGGTCCTGAACCCTGGCCTCCGCCGGTCGGTCTTAGAGCCGTAAGGCATCCAGGTTCGTTCTTTGAGTGCATGATCTTGAGGATCGCTCCTTATACCCTGAGAGGCGTCATATTCTATCAGGGCGAGGCTGATGCCGCAGACGGATATCAGAACGAGTACGGTCCCGTCTTTGAGACTCTTATCCAGGAATGGAGAAGCGTCTTCTTTGACGATGAGCTGCCGTTTCTGTTCTGCCAGCTCCCGATGTTCATCTCCAAAGACCGTAAGTACATGGGTTATGACGACATGTCCTGGCCGGTAATAAGGCAGCAGCAGCAGATCGTCGCGATAGACATCCCCAACGTCTATATGGCGGTCATCGTTGATTGCGGCGAGTTCAACAATCTGCATCCTTCGGACAAGAAGACACCCGGCGACAGGCTTGCGCTCCTTGCCCAGAAGTTCGTTTACGGCTTTGAGAACGTCGATGCGGTGGCACCTTACATCGTTGATGCCAGAAGAGGCGAAGGTGTCGAAGTGTCTTTCGGCGGCGACTATATGCTCCTCAACATCGCGACCGATTACGGCGGCAACGAGTCAGGCTTTGAGGTTGCAGGCGAAGACGGAGAGTTCTACCCGGCGGATGCGGCGGTTGATTTCGACGGCAAGACCGTGCTCATCTCCTGCCCCGAAGTCGAGTTCCCTTCAAAGGTACGCTACGCATATTTCTCATACGGCCCCACGCCTCTGCACGCTCAGAACGGCCTAACGGCAACGCCTTTCCAGGTGTTGATAGACAAAGATCTCGGAATGGAATAAGTATTATGAACATAGCATTTTTCATGCGTCCGAAGCAGGACGTCACATTTGTTTACAGCGACTTTACTGTCCGCCAGGCACTCGAGAAGATGCATGCCAGCAAGTATACGGCTATCCCCGTTCTCAGGCGCGACGGCACATATATCGGCACGATCAGCGAAGGCGACCTTCTCTGGTTCATAGTCAAGGGCGAGGGCGGCGAACCTCACACAATGGCCATCGAGAAGCTTGAAGACTTCAGTCTCACCGATATGTTCCCTCTGGCCACCAAGAATCCTCCCTGCCTTATCGGATCTTCCATCGATGATCTGATAATCCGTGCGATGGAGACGAACTTCGTTCCGATCGTCGATGACCGCGACATGTTCATCGGCATCGTTACGCGCCGTTCGATAATTAAGCACTTCTACGACAAGAATATCTTCCCCGAGAGCGGCAATAGTCTGTAATATTGTCAACGGGAAGTGTCTGTGATATACTTCAACAGTTGTTTTTGCCCCCATAGCTCAGTCGGTAGAGCGCATCCATGGTAAGGATGAGGTCTCCAGTTCAAGCCTGGATGGGGGCTCCAGAATAATAAAGGCTGTCTCATCTGAGGCAGCCTTTTGTTTTGCTTGGTATTACTCTTCTACGTCCCGCGTGGTCTGGATGTCTTTCTTAGGTCTCTTGACCTGTTCCCTCTTTGCGGGAGCAAATCCATCGACGGGCCTGGTTGCCGTAGGGATTGCCTCTTCTTCACCGGGATCAACTATCTTAGGGGTCTCAGCCTGAACCTCAGCAGGTCTCTCGGTAACGGCATTTGCAACGCTGGAACCGATGACAGGTCTGATCGCATCCTTTACATAGGATTCATCCGTATGCTGCTGGGGCTCATTGGCGCGCGAAGCGGTCGGATGCTTGAGCTCGGTGGGCTTGATCTTAGCGGGAGCCGCGGAATCAGTTACGATAGCCGGAGTCGTAGCCTCCTCACATACCTCGTCGGAATCAAGTTCCTTCTTCTGCTCCTGGCGGGCATCCGTTGTATTTGAGAACACCGGTCTGATGGGTGCGGTATTAGACTTCTGAAGATAACCGTTGACGACCATGTGTTCGCCGTACTTCTTCATGGCAAGCTCACGCTCGGTGGGCTGATGCTTCTTTCTGGACTTTCTTACCTTCGCGAAAACCTCTGCAGCAGCCTGGGTGTGCTCACCCTCGACTCTTGCAACGTTAAGACCGCTGTCCTTGACAACAACAGGTTCTTCAGCAGGCACTTCACCGCTGTTCACACGGTCTCTGTGTGTTACTTCTTTTATTACCTGTTCTTTACGCTTAAGATCGCCGAGAGACTCACGGTACTCTTCCCTCTTCTTTTCACGGGCTTTTGATATCTTGAAACAAATCACTGCAATTATAAATACCAGAACGGCACCGATTATGATCCATCCGCCGACAGTTCCGACCAGCGCAAAATACTTATTGATCAAATTCTCGATCATCTGTTACTCCCTCTGCTTATCTGTATCTTCTATATTATCGCTCGATTTTCTCTTTTTTTGAATAACTCCGAACACGATTATTACGATTGCAGCAAGTGCCGCCGTTCCGCCCAGAGCTATGCCCGCGATCAAAAAACCGTTTGGTGCAGCTGCCACCTGTTCTTCCTCTGCCGGGCTGATCACTCCTTCGGTCGCAACAGCTTCCGTCGTTACGGCAGCATCGGTGGTATCCGGAGCATTGTCTTCACTGACAGCAGAAGTCTCCGCAGGCGTTGCCACGGGAATAACCTCTTTGCCCGAATACTCAGACAGCGAGATTCCGTTCTTACCGAGCGGGACTTCGTGATCGAGTCCTATGAACTGTCCGTCCTCGTTCTGCCAAAGGACCTGCTTGACGAATTCATACTTCTCTTCGTCCCAGGTCGTAAAATCATCCAGGACGAGTCCGCCGGTGTCACCCGAGTTAGCATTATAACACCAGAACGTGAAATGTATATTCTTTTCTGCGATAAGTTGTCTTAAATACGTCATCCATTCTTCGTTGGGGCCGCCGTCCATGAATCCGCCCCACTCACCGATGAGGATCGGCGCGATGTCCTCTTCCTCGATATAGAGCCAGTAATCGTACCACGCATCCTTGTAGAGGGAATCGAATGAGAATCCGCCTTCAAACCAGGGCTGCTCGTAAACGAGCGGACCGTAATCATGGGGCGAATAGACTATCTGCTTGTTGCGTTCTTCCGAACCGAAGTCTATGGGGTAGTCCTTGACCGCCATCAGGTTGCCGCCCCACCAGGTGTTGTAATAATCTTCGTCATTTGTCGATGTGAAATCGTTGCCGACAGGATCTATGGGGTAGATCTGTATGCCTTCTATCACGATGAGGACATTCGGATTAACGTCGAGTATGGCGTTGCCCGCCTCTTCTGCGACCATCTTCCAGTTGTTCTCTTTCGTGGAATCGTTCCATATCGCGAACTCGGACTCCGAAGCCTTGCCGTGAGGCTCGTTCTTCAGGTCGTAGGCAATTATGGTGTCGTTGTTCTTATATCTCTCGGCGATCCATGTAAGAGCTTCGATGAAGTCCTCCGTCGTCATGTCTTCTCTGTACCACAGAGGATAGTTGTGTCCCGAAGCGTCGGTCTTGACGGTATGGATGTCTATCATGACCTTGATGCCGTTTTCTTCGCAGAGCTGCAGGACATAGTCGAAGATCTCTAATGAGTTCAGGGAATTAAGTTCCGAATTGTAAGCCTGGTTATAGTTTGCCTGCGGATACTCACCGTTCTTCCACTGCAGGAGGAGTTCCGCCGACATAGGTATCCTCAGGAGGTTGAAGCCGTGGTCTGCTATGCCCTCGATGGATTCTTTAAGGTTGCAGTTCCACACGCCGTCGAAAAGGTTCGTGCCGGTATTGTATCCGAACCAGTTTACGCCGGTAAGCCAGACCTCGTCGCCGTTCATGTCGACGATCTTGGATCCGTCCGTGGTAAGCCAGTCGTCGCCGGCAACGCCTGCCGTGTTCTCCGCAGGACCGGAGATGGTAACACTGACATTGGATGATGCGCCGGAACCGCCTCCGGACTGTGCCGCGGTCGACTGCGTCGTGGGAGATGTCTCCGTGACAGAACCGCTCTCGCCGTCACCCGATACCGATATGAGACTTGCCGAATTAATGTCAGAACCCGTGACCTGGATGCCGACCTTGCTGTTGAAACCCCAGTTGTTCGGGCCGCTTGCAGAACAGGTCGCAGTAACCTGATTTCCGCTTATGGTGTAAGTGTCAAAGCCCCATCCCGAGGCGCTCGAGATGCTTCCGGAGAACTCCGCCACGACGGTGATCGTGGCATATCCGTCACAGCCTGACAGCTGCACTTCGATCTGTCCGCCGTTGCCCCAGCAATTGGTCGTGGCAGAACCTGAAGGCGCGGCAAGGACCTGCACGGGGAAAGCGCAGATGATGAACATTACGGTAATGACCGCAGAAATCGTCTTTCGGTAAAGTTTGCTCATATTAACAGTTGTATGCGGATCAAAGTGTGATCGTTATCTCTCTTCCGGAGGGCTCGTATCTCTCATACTTAACGCCTGCGCTGTCCAGCATGCGTCTTGCAGCCTCGGCTGTCTCCGTCTCGTGATACTTGTCGTCCATGTATACGACCTTGCCTATCCTCTTCTGGATAAGGGCCTTTGTGCATTCGTTGCAGGGAAAGAGCGTAACATACACGGTGGAACCCTCAAGGGTTGCCGTCTTGGAATTGAGGATCGCATTGAGCTCTGCGTGGGTAACGAAAGCATACTTCGTATCGAGCGTTCCGCCCGATCTGTCCCACGGGAACTCGTCGTCAGAACATCCTAAGGGCATTCCGTTATAACCTACGGAAACGATGTAATTATCCTTGTCGACGATGCATGCACCAACCTGTGTGTTGGGGTCTTTGGACCTCTTGGAAGCCAGTGTGGCAACGCCCATAAAATACTCGTTCCATGAGATATAATCTGCTCTTTTCATGTTCATTGGAATAGTGCTCCTTCGGCTAAGAATCTGTCCTAGTATTTTAACTTATCGGCAGGTCCGTATCAAGAAAACGCACCCCGGAGGGTGCGCCTTGATCAGTCTCAGTTGTGTCCTCTTCCGCAGTTGAGCACAAGTTGTTCGCAGAGGTCCTCGTAAGCTATTCCTTCGACCTTCGCAGCCTCCGGAAGCAGTGAGGTATTCGTCATGCCCGGGAGGTTGTTTGCCTCAATGAACCAGAACTCGTGACGGTCTTCGACATAGATCATGTCCACCCTTCCGTACTGGGTCATCTTGAGCAGACCGAATATCTTGAGTGTCAGGTCCTGGGCCTTCTTGTAATCCTCGGGATCGATCTGTGCGGGACAGACATGTGTGGTAAGTCCGTCCTGGTACTTATTCTTGTAATCGTAGAAGCCCTCATGAGGGATGATCTCCGTTATGGGAAGAGCCCTGTCATTGAGAACCGATACCGTGATCTCACGGCCCTTGATGAACTGCTCGACGAGGATCGGCTGGTCATATGCAGCTGCCATGTCGACTGCAGCCTGATACTCTTCCTTTGTATATACGATCGATACGCCGCAGGACGAACCGCATCCTATGGGCTTTACCACGCAGGGCAGGCCGATCTCCTTTTCCATTCTCTCCATGGGGATCTCGGAAGGCATGCCCGTTACCCATTTCGCGGTGAGGATGCCTGCTTCGGCGACGATTGCCTTAGAGATGCCCTTGTCCATGGCGATGGCGCATCCCAGGTAGTCACATCCGGTATACGCGATGTCGAAAGCATCGAGCACGGCCTGGATCTGTCCGTTCTCGCCGTGGCTTCCGTGAAGACCGAGGAATACCCTGTCGGCATACTGGCAGAGCTCGATGACGCGGGGGCCTACCCACTGGCGTCTGCCGCCGTGCTGCCTGATGATCTCTTCGAGATCCGGCTCTGTCTCAGGGATCGTATATGAGAAAGGTGCGACCGTACCGCGGCGGAAGAAACTCTCTGCCGGGCGGTCATTCTCGATGCCGTCATACAAGTCTACAAGCGCTACCTCGTGGCCCTTCGACAGGAGGGCGTTCGCGATAAGGCTTGCGGATTTCAAAGATACGTCACGTTCAGGCGAGAGGCCTCCGCCGAGAACCGTTATTTTCATAGATACACCTCGTTGGTTACAAATAATACTTCTGCATTATACCCCAATTAGTACCGCTGTATTCACGTGAAAAAATCGGTAATCTGCTTGTAACATAGAAACGATTAATGATTGTTATACTTAATAATTAATATAAGGGGGAAACTATGCTCGCATTACTCTACATCCTGATGTGCGCCGCATTTGGCATTACGCTCGTGTCACTGCTCGTGCCCGACGTAAGAAGGCTCTATCTTGCCTGCGCGCCTTCAAAGAAGATAATAGACAGGATTCCCAACTCACTGTTCCTTGTACCTTCAGGATTGATCCTCGGCATTCTTTGCGTGCCGTTCCTTAATTACTATGTCACCTTAGGCCTGTCATACTTCATCTCAAATCACGATCTGTGCATGAAGGGCGGCCTCATCGTAACCATGGCTCTCGTCATATGGCTCGTGCTGTCCGGCGCGATACTCATCGCAAGAAGGAGAACGATAAGAGACTCTGCTCCTTCTGCTGACCTGTCACAGATAAGCCCCTACGAATACAGTTTGAAGAATGCACTGTTCTACGGTATAAGCACGGTCGTATTCACCGCAGCCGTTACCTTCCTGATGTTCTACACATACAGGATCGAGAACGGCATCCTCCTCTGCGGAGCATCGACATTCTCTGACCTGTCTCCGCACACGGCGCTTGTCTCTTCATTCGGCAAGGGATTCAACTTCCCTACGCAGTACATGCATTTCTCAGGTGACGGAATACAGTATCATTTCATGTTCTATTTCTTCTGCGGAATGCTCGAATATTTGGGACTTGCGATCGACGCTGCGCTTAACATACCTTCAGTCATCGTAATGGTCTGTGCATTCATCCTTCTCGGACTTCTCGCAGTGCTTTTAAGCGGCAGACGCCTTGCTTATCTGCTGGCTCCCGTCTTTGTCCTGTTCAGAAGTTCGCTGAACGTATTCTTCCACATAAGAGACCTTCTTGCGGCAGGTCACGACCTCAGGACCGCCGTCGAATCCATTACGCACTTTAATGTGTGGTACAGGGTAACGGATAAGGACGACTGGGGCATTTGGGCCATCAACGTATATCCCAACCAGCGCCACCTCATGCTCGGAATAGCAGTCATCCTTATCGTGGTGATCGTGTTCATTCCTTTCCTCCGAAGGATGTGCATCTCCGTATCCAAGGAAGGATTCAAGAGTTTCATTGCTTCCCGCAACGCATGGCTTCCGAGACAGGCAGACCCGCTCAAGCCCTGGTCCATTGCCATCCTGTCAGCGCTGTTTGTTTTCGTGATGCCGTATTTCCACGGTTCGTGCCTCATCGCACTGCTTCTTATACTCGCATTCATCGGCATATTCTCGGAAAGCCGTCTGATACATCTTATCGTCGGAGTTACCGCAGTAGCTTCTTCCACTGCGCAGTCATATGCTTTCTCCGGCGGCTACTCGAGCATAGTTAAGCTCTCGTTCGTACCGGGCTTCATACTCGGAGAATCCGGCGGAAAGTTCACCCTTTACGAACTTGCGAGATACATCATCATCGTGACAGGTCTCACCTTGGTTCTCGCAGGCATCTGCTCAGTGGTATTCCTTATATATGACATAGTAAAGAAGCGCCCGGTATACCGCTTCATACTCTATCTCGGATTCACGGTTCCTTTCATCTTCGCGTTCCTGTTCCAGGTAACACTCGAGATGCTCGCAAACCACAAGTTCATCCAGATAAGCCTTATCCTCTCGGATATTTTCGTGGCGATACTCGTATCGGGACTCTTCCTGATCCCGCTGAAGATGCGCCGCAAGGAAAAGGCTGCAGCTGAAGAACCCGCACCCGAAGCTCCGGCTATACGCGAACCTGTCGTGGCATCGATAGAGCCTGTTGAAGAAGAGATCAAGACAGAAGAAGTTCCGGCCCCCGAAGCTCCTCCGGCACTTGTTTTCGGAGACAGCGCAGAAGAGGCATCTCCCGTAAGGCCCGGCAACGAGGCGCTTAAGGAGATAGTGCCCGCACCTGCCGTATCGGCTCCCGCGTTCGGCGATGAAGCACCTGCTGAAGAGGCTGTTCCCGCTGCGGTCGAAGAGATATCTGACACACCGGCAGAAGACATCACAGATCTTCCTGAAGAGATAATCATCCCCGAAGAAGAGCTGCCCTCTGAAGAAGTTGTTCCTGCAGAAGAAGAGTCTCAGATAGAACCTGAAGCTCCCGCTGCAATCGGAAACCTCTCACACGAGGAAGTCGCCGCACCCAAGCCCGAGAGCAAAGGTCTGGCTATCCCCGCATGGATCGCACTTGAACTTGCAGGCGTTATACTTGCACTGTTCCTCCTGGTGCCTCTCACTGCGACAGGCATATCCGAATGGTGCATCTACGTGAACCTTAACCGCGATCCCATCCAGGTCAACACCGAGTCTCCGCTTACAAAGTGGGTTATCGAGAATACCGACCCGTCGGATGTTTTCCTCACGCCTATGTGGGCAATGAACCGCTTCATACTCGCAGGAAGACCTATGTACTACGGCTGGCCTTATTACGCTTGGTCATCCGGCCACGATACGTACACCCGTGATTCTATCTACTGCTGGCTCATGACAGGCTGCAACGGCAACATCGATGAGTTCAAGCGCTACTGCATGGAGCGTAACATCAGGTATGTAATAGCAGATCCCGAATTCGATACGGCGGTCTTTGACGGCGGCATCGTGTTCAACCGCAAGTTCTTCGAAGAGAACCTCACGCAGGTGGCTTATTTCGCAGAAGAAGACACGACGATCTACAAGGTGTTCTGATTATAGGGCTCTATTCTGCAAGTTGTTCTATAATCTGACCGTATTTGCAGAATAAAACACAGAGAAAGCAATAAAAAACGGGGCCAAGGCATCTTCCTTGACCCCGCTTTGTCTGTTTGAAATAATTCTTTATTCCTGCTCAGCCTTTGCTGCAGCGATAACTCTCTCTGCAACGTCGTTCGGAGCGGGTTCATAACGTGCGTGAGACAGTACGAACCAGCCGCGGCCCTGAGTCATGGACTTAAGGTCTGTAGCATAGTCGAGCATCTCAGCGGAAGGAACTGCGCAGTGGATGACAGAACCCTGATCGTCTGCATCGATACCGACGATCCTTGCGCGGCGCTTGTTGAGGTCGCCCATGAT
>JAEEGL013254507.1_pt1 | contig 16127 bp, 11 predicted proteins | sample 9134231 | NCBI WGS metagenome assembly JAEEGL01 (sample SAMN16246548, study PRJNA631951) | gut metagenome | biome: gut microbiome; feature: rumen; material: fiber-attached | host: Bos | place: Iran: Karaj | collected 2018-10
CCGGCATGAGCTTTACGGCCTCGTCGATGTCGGCCATGAGCTCACCGGGCGTGCGTGCGGCGCCGGGGTAGTTGCCCGTGGTCTGGATGCCGCCGTCAAGAGCTCCGTCGGAATCGAAGCCGCGGACGTCGTCGCCCTGCCAGCAGTGGAGGGAAACGGGGACTCCGAGCAGCCTGTTTATTGCGCTCTCGGTGTCGACGCCGTATTCCAGGTATCTGGATCTGGCGTATTCGTAGTATTCTCTCTGGTCCATCTTTGTCTCCTTTGAGTATCCGGCCGCCGGCAGGGGACAGTCCCGGCCCGTCGGCCGCGCATCGGTTTAAGTATACATGTTTTTTTTGATGTTTGCAACAGAAAACAACGCAAAGCGTAAATAAATGGCGATTTGACGTCTGCTATTGATTACCGTGGCGATTTATGGTATAATACATTATTAATTATGATGGGGGTGGTCTTGTGTCGGCATATGCGATCGCCGGGCGCCGCTTTGGCGCCGCTCACGGCTCGCGCCCGCGTCCGGCGCTGCGCGCGGCTGCCCTCGTCTGCGCAACTGCCGTGCTCGCCGCCCTTATGAGCGGCCTGTTTGCGGTCGGCGCCGCCGCCTCGTCCGCCCCCGGGACCCTGGGGACCGTCTCCGAGTGCGTGTACGACACGGAGGCCAGGACGGTCAGGATCAAAGGCAGCGTCAACCACAAGGTCCTCGTGTCCGCCAAAGACGCGTCTGTGGCCCTGTTCCGCGCGGCTCCATGGGAGGACGCGGAGGAGACCGTCGTCTCGACCGAACCCTGCGCCTCAGCGCCCGTTTCGGTCAGATTCGACTTCTCACTGAGAGTGACGTCGCTCTCCGAGAGGCTGTCGCAGTACGTGGTCGGCGTGATATATGCCGACGGTACCCGCGCGCTGCTGGCCGAGCCGGTCTTTGCCGGGAGCTCGTCGCGGGCCCTGACCGACGCGGCGGGGTTCAAAGGCATCTGCGGCGCCGATCTTTCCGACGAGGTCTCGGGCAACTCCGGGGCCGCGGTAGTCGACATCGACCCGCTTGCCGTCATAAGTTCCTCGAACAGCGGCTATTATCTCGACGCCGCCGGCGACCCTGCGTATTTCGACAGGACGGCCGTGGGCCAGCTCGACCGCACCGTGCAGTCGTTCATGGCGGCCGGCACCGACATATACTTCAGATTCGTCCTCCCCGACGACGGACGCCGCAGGCCCTTTGCCGGGGCCGGGCTCGACGGCAGACCCGTCCTTGCCGTTAACGGCGCCTCCGACTCGGGGCCGCTGTACTCCTGCGCGGCCTTCCTGCTGTCGAGGTATTCGCCGTACGGCAACGTGCGCGGCTTCATAGCCGGGCGGGCGGCCGACCTCGGCTGCGCCGACCGGGAGAGCTTCTCGTGCGCGCTGTCCGTCATAGGCTGCGCCGTCCACGATTACAGCCCCTCGTGCGCGATCGTCGTGCCGCTGTCGGACGGCCTCAGGCCCGACGGGACCTGCTCTTTCACGCCCTTTCTCACCGACGTGCTCGGCTTCGCCGCCTCTCGCACTTCGGCCGTCATAACGCCTATGCTCGAGATAACGCTCAACCCCTACGGGCTCGACGAGTCGTACTTTGCCGTCTCCGGAGAAACGGGCGACGAGGACGGTATCGGCGGCCCCGAGGGGACGGACACGACCGGACCCGCAGGCTCAGGTGCCGTACCGGAAGACTCGGCCGACGCGGTTCCCGACGGAACGGAACCTGAAGATCCGGACGGCGATATATCAGACGGTCCTGACGGCGTTGTTTCCGGCGAAATGACCGGCGAGATGACCGGCGAGATGACCGGCGAAATGACCGGCGATATGACCGGCGACAGCTCGGACATCCCTGACACTCAGACCGGAGGGGAAGAGGAGACCGGGACCGGTCCCGGCCCCGCCGGCGGCACCGATCCGACTCCCGTTCCCGTCAGGAACGGCGCCGGATCCGGCCGCTACTCGACCGATACGCTCGACTATCCGCTTGCGGCCCTGGCCGCCCTCCGCAGGCAGTATCCGAGGTCCCTCTCCCAGGCCTTTGCCGTATGCTGGTATCCGGATCCGATGACCGGCGCGGCGCTCAACGCCTGCTACGCCTATTCGTATTACAGCTCCATGGCGGCCGGCGCGGCCCTCTTCGCCGTCTCGTTCGACGACTGCGGCGCGGACCGCTCCCACGACCTGTCGTTCACATACAGATACATCAACACCTCGAGGACCGCCGACGCGACGTCCGGCCTTTGCGAGGCCTTCGGGGCCCCGGCTTGGGACGAACTCGTCGATCCGGCCACGGTCTCGGCCGTGCCTCCTCTGTCCGTGCTCGAGCTCTCGCTCTCTGTACAGAGCGCACAGCCGTACGGCACGGCGGACATCTGGGATTTCACCAAGGGCAACAACGTCATGGGCTGGTACGCCGGCCCGGGCTGCACGGCTGTGAGATCGGTGTCCGACACCGGAGGCGGAGGCCTTCGCGCCGACTTTTCCGGGGCCGGCTATTCGGAGACCGGCGTCATATGCGGCACACCGGAGCCGCTGCTGTACAGCGACTCACTGTCGTTCGACGTGAGGGTCAACGGCGTCGCCGGCGCCCTGTACGAGGTCAAAGCCTGCATCTATTCCGGCCTTCTGCGCATAGAGGCGTCGGCGGCCGTGCAGTCCGGCACAAGGACAGTGCTGTCTCTCGACACCTCCGAACTGCCCGAGGATTCGGGGATAACCTCGGTCAGGATCTGCGTCCGGCCGGTGAACATATCCGAGACCGACAGCGACGAATACACTCTCATGGTCTACCGCGTCAGCGTGGGCTCGTCGCGGTACGGCTCGCAGGCACTCAGGGCCGTCCTGGACGCCGCCAGGGCAGAGCTGAAGCCCGAGACCCGCGGCTCTTCGGCCGGCGGAGGCAGCCTTCTCATTGCGTCCGCGGCGCTCGTCGCGGCCGCCCTCGTGCCGGTTTCCGTCGCCGCCGTCATAGACAGGCGCAGGCGCGCGGGACGGGATAACAGCTGAATAACATCCAATTCTTCATCATACGGAGGAACAGTCATGTCCGGAAAGAACTACAGTATCGAGACGAAATGCGTACAGTCGGGCTGGCAGCCCAAGAGCGGCGAGCCCCGCGTCCTTCCGATCTATCAGAGCACCACTTACAAATACGACAGCGCCGACGACGTCGGCGCGCTGTTCGACCTTGAAAAGGAAGGGCATATGTACAGCCGCATCTCGAACCCCACGGTCGCGGGGGTCGAGAAGAAGATCGCCGAGCTGGAGAAGGGGACCGGAGCGCTGCTTTGCTCGACCGGCATGGCCGCCATACTCATCGGCGTGCTCAACATAACCTCCGCCGGGCAGAACATCATATGCATGACCTCTGTCTACGGCGGCACCGTCAACCTCTTCGCGGTAACACTCAAGAGACTCGGCGTCGAGACCCGCTTCATCACCCAGTCCATGACCGACGAGGAGGTCGAGGCCCTCATTGACGAGGACACCAGGCTGATCTTCGGCGAGACGCTTGCGAATCCGGCGCTCGACGTGTTCGATATCGAGCGGTACGCGGCCATCGCCCACAGCCACGGCATACCGCTCTTCGTCGACAACACCTTCCCGACGCCCGTAAACTGCAACCCCGTCGACTTCGGCGCCGACATAGTCATACATTCTACCACCAAGTACATGGACGGCCACGCCAGCGTCCTCGGAGGCTGCCTTATAGACTGCGGAAGGTTCGACTGGACCAACGGCAAATTCCCTGAACTCACCGAGCCCGACGAGTCATACCACGGCGTCTCTTACACCGAGCGATTCGGCCCCGGCCTGGCGTACATAACCAAGGCCCGCTGTCAGCTCATGCGCGACTTTGGCGTGCCGCTCACTCCCATGAGCGCCTTCCTGCTCAATCTCGGCCTCGAGTCCCTCCACCTGAGGATAGAGAGGCACTGCTCGAACGCACTGGCCGTCGCGCGCTTCCTCGAGGCCCATCCGAAGGTCGAGAGCGTCAGCTATCCCGGCCTCCCCTCCGACCCGCGCTATAAGACCGCGCTCAAATACATGCCCAGAGGCACCTGCGGCGTCATATCGTTCTGCGTAAAGGGCGGAAGGGACGCCGCCGTCCGCTTCATGGATTCGCTTGAGCTTGCCGCCATCGTCGTGCACGTCGCGGACGCCAGGACCTGCGTGCTCAATCCGGCCAGCACGACGCACAGGCAGCTGACCGACGCCCAGCTCGAGGCCGCCGGCATCCCCGCGGGCCTCATAAGGTTCTCCGTGGGGATCGAGAACGTCGCCGATATCATCGCCGACATCTCGTCTGCTCTCGACAAAGCCTGACACATAGTTTCCGAGGAGACAACATGCCCATCAAGATACCAAACCTCCTGCCCGCCACGGCGACCCTCCAGGAGGAGAACATTTTCGTGATGACCGAGACCAGGGCCATCACGCAGGACATTCGCCCGCTGCACATCTTAATGCTCAACCTGATGCCGAAGAAGATCGCCACTGAGACCCAGATCGCGAGGCTGATAGGGAACACACCTCTGCAGGTCGAGCTCGAGCTGCTCCAGACCGCCACCCACAAGGTCAGGCACACGGCCCCCGAGCACATGCTGGCCTTCTACAAGACCTTCGACCAGGTCAGGGACAGGCGCTTCGACGGAATGATCATAACCGGCGCGCCCGTCGAGCAGCAGCCCTTCGAGGATGTCGACTACTGGGGAGAGCTTTGCGAGATCATGGAGTGGTCCAAGACCCACGTGACGAGCACCTTCCACATATGCTGGGGCGCCCAGGCCGGACTGTACTATCATTTCGGCATACCTAAGGTCCCGCTGCCGCAAAAACTGTTCGGAGTCTTTCCGCACAGGGTGGTCCATAAGGGCTCCATCCTTTTCCGCGGCTTCGACGATGAGTTCTGGGTCCCCCACTCACGCCACACGACCGTGGACATCCGCGACGTCGAGGCCTGCCCGGATCTCAAGATCCTCGCCTGCTCGGACGAGGCCGGCATGTACGTATGCTCGACAGACAGGGGCCGTCAGATCTTTGTCACCGGCCACTCCGAGTACGACGCCGACACGCTTGCCGCCGAGTACAGGCGCGACCTGGCGGCGGGGCTCCCCATAGACGTGCCCAAGAACTACTTCCCGGGCGACGATCCCGGGAAGGCCCCTCTCGTCCGCTGGAGGAGCTGCGCCAACCTGCTGTATTCCAACTGGCTCAACTACTTCGTCTACCAGACGACGCCTTACGACATAAACGAGATCAGCTGACCGCCGCGATATGAAACACATTTTTGCAGACGCTATCATATATGACGCTTGCTCGGCGTCGTTCGTAAGGGGCTCGCTCCTGTGCGTCGACGGGAAAGTCGCAGACGTGTTCCCCGAGGGACAGAGCCTTCCGGACGCGGATCTCGTGACCCGGATCTCATTCGGGTCGGCCCTGCTGCCGGGCTTCGTCGACGTGCACACGCACGGCAGATGCGGCTTCGACTTCAATACCGCGGATGCCGGCGGGCTGCGGACCATGGCGCGCTCTTACGCGCTGGACGGCACGACCACGGTCATGCCCACTCTTGCCTCCGCTCCCTTCGACGAGCTTTGCGCCTCGGCCGCCCTCATCCGGTCGGCAAGGGGCCGCGAGGGCGGAGCGGCCTTCCGCGGCATTCATCTCGAGGGGAGGTACCTCGAGCCATCCAAGAGAGGAGCGCACGACCCGGCTCTGCTTACCCCTCCCGATGCCGGCGAGCTTTCCGTCTTCATGCGCAGCTCCGGCCTGCCTCTGCACGTCAGCGCCGCGCTGGAGCTCGATGCCGACGGCTCGTTCGCAAGGACCGCGAAGGAGGGCGGAGCCACGCTAGGCCTCGGACACACGGCCGCGACTTACGAACAGGCGCTGGGGCTCCTTCGGGCTCACGGAGTAAGCTTCACCCATCTTTACAACTGCATGCCGTCGCTCCACCACCGCGACGGAGGCCCCGTGCTCTGCGCGCTGAAGGACGGCGGCTTCTGCGAACTCATATGCGACGGACTGCACGTCAGCGCTCCCGTTGTCGCGTTCACGTACGGATGCGTCACCTCTTCGCGCCTCTGCCTCGTGTCCGACTCCATGGCCGCGACGGCGTCGCCGGACGGCGATTACATCCTTGCGGGCTCCCCCTGCACCGTCAGGGACGGCAGGGCGCTCACCCTCGACGGCAGGCTTGCCGGAAGCACGCTGACGCTGAGGACGGCGGTCGAGAACCTTGCCGCCTTCACCGGGAAGAGCATCTGCGAGGTGCTGCCCTGCGCCACGCTGAATCCGGCAAAGGAATGCGGGCTCGACGCTGAGTGCGGTTCGCTCTCGCCCGGGCGCTCGGCCGACATCCTCGTGTGCCGCCCCGACTTCGGAGGCGGGAAGATAGACATTCGCGGCGTATATGTCCGCGGAGAGGAAATAAAATGACTTCATCGCAGAGAAAAGAGATCAGGAACGCGCGGAAGTACTGTCTGTCCGCGCTTGCCGAAAAGGGCGATCACGTGCTCTCGCTGCCCGGCATCAGGGTGTCCGTGATCTTGGGCATGCTGACAGTGCTTGCGACGGCGGCCACCGGCTACATGTGCTGGTACTGCTGCCTGTACTTGCTTCTTGGCGCGTCGGGCGACCCCGAGGCCGAGATATGGGAGCTTGGAGGGATCGGCGTTGCCGTGCTGCTGTCGTATCCCGCGGCCCAGGGGCTGCGCTTCATGACGCTTCAGGCCGTAAGAAAGGGCGCCGCCGACTTCCGCGACCTGTTCGCGGTCTATCTGCCGCGCAACCTCCTGCGCACGGCGCCGGCGTTCCTGTGCTTCCTGCTCCGGTGGGGCGTCGCCGCTGCGGCCTGCCTCTGGTGGACCTTCTTCGCGGATTCGCTTCCCGAACGGGCCTGGCTGTTCCTGATCCCCGGCATTGCTGTCTCCGCGGTCTGGCTCCTTCTGACGCGTTCCTGGACCGCGCTGACGTTCCTGTCGCTCCCCGGTCAGTGCCGGGCGCGCGACACCGGCTCTGCCATGCGCGCTCTCCGCGCCGAACGCGTCCGCCTCGGATGCTACGTCCGGCTCCCCGCAAGAAGCATACCCGCGCTTCTGCTCTCGCTGCTCACGGCGCTCATACTCGCATTTGCCGACACCCTGCCGAAACTTGCCGTGCGCAGGGCGCTGTGCGCGGACGGCATGTCAGATATCATCAGATTTGAAAGGAAGACTCAGAGTCATGGCACGACCTGAATACTATATCACCACAGCAATTGCTTACGCCTCGTCCAAGCCCCACATAGGCAACACGTACGAGGCCATCATGTCCGACTCGGTCGCAAGATACAGGAGAGCCAGAGGCTTCGACGTCTTCTTCTGCACCGGGACCGACGAGCACGGGCAGAAGATCCAGAACTACGCCGAGAAGGCGGGTCAGGATCCCCAGACTTACGTCGACGGCGTATCCGGCGTCATAAAAAAGCTCTGGGACGGCATGAACGTCAGCTACGACCGCTTCATCCGCACGACCGAGCCAGGCCACGAGAAGGCCGTTCAGAAGATATTCGAGCGCTTCCTGCGCCAGGGCGACATCTACAAGGGCTATTACGAGGGCTGGTACTGCACACCCTGCGAGGCCTTTTTCACCGACACCCAGGCGGCCGGCGGCATATGCCCCGACTGCGGCGCACCCGTTAAGAAGGCCCGCGAGGAGGCGTATTTCTTCAACATGCAGAAGTACGCGCCTCGCCTTATCAGCCACATTGAGAGCCACCCCGGCTTCATCGAGCCCGAGGCCCGCAAGAACGAGATGCTCAACAACTTCCTCATCCCCGGCCTGCAGGATCTCTGCGTGTCCAGGACCTCGTTCTCATGGGGCATCAAGGTCCCGTCCGACCCGAAACACGTCGTGTACGTCTGGCTCGACGCGCTGTCCAACTACATAACCGCCCTCGGCTACGACCCCGACCTCGACTTCGACAGCCAGCCCGAACTGTTCAGAAAGTACTGGCCCGCGGACATCCATGTTATCGGCAAGGACATACTTCGCTTCCACACCATCTACTGGCCCATCTTCCTTATGGCCCTGGGCCTGCCGCTTCCCGAGAAGGTGTTCGGCCACCCCTGGTTCAACTTCGGCACCGAGAAGATGTCAAAGTCCAAGGGCAACGTCATATACGCCGACAGGATGGCCGATTTCGTGGGCGTCGACGGCGTGCGCTATTACGCCCTCGCCGAGATGCCTTACGCCTCCGACGGCTCCGCCACCTGGGAAAACGTATTCAAGAGATACAACAACGACCTCGTGAACAACCTCGGCAACCTCGTCAAGCGCACCCTCGACATGCAGAAGAAGTATTTCGACCGCGTCATCCAGGCCCCCTCGGCTCCAGCTCCTCTGGACGATGAGCTCCGGCAGGCCTGCCTCAGGGCTCGCGACGAGATGTTCGCCGCGATGGATTCCTGCCGCGTCGCCGACGCGCTGGCCGCCGTCTTCAGGATGCTCGACCGCGCAAACAAGTATATCGACGAGACGACGCCCTGGGTCCTTGCGCGCAGCGAGGCCGACAGGGAGCGGCTGGGCACCGTCCTTTATACGCTGCTCTCCGCCATCCGCTGGGGAGCCCTGCTGCTCCATCCCTTCATACCGGTCTCGTCCGACAGCATACTGAGTCAGCTCGGGCTGCCCTCGGCCGGCGGGGAGCCGCTTTATGACGCCCTTCTGCGCGACTGCGACCTCGACGCCCTCAGGCCGGGCGACTCCGTCGGCGAGTCCTCCGTGCTCTTTGCCAGGGTCGACGAGACCGCTCTTATGAAGCAGATCATTGCCGAGCGCGAGGCCGCGCGCAAGGCCGCGGAGGCTGCCGCAAAGGCTCAGGAGCAGTCCGGGGCAAAGCCGGCCGCAAAGGACGCGGCCGAGCTCATCAGCTTTGAGAGCTTCATGAAGACCGACCTCAGGTCCGCAAAGATCCTCTCGGCCGAGCCGGTGCCCGGCTCAAAGAAGCTTCTGAAGCTCACCGTGGACATAGGAGGCGAGCAGAGACAGATAGTATCCGGAATAGCCGCCTATTATGCCCCCGCGGACCTGTGCGGCAGGACGGTGATCGTCGTGGCGAACCTTGCCCCGGCAAAGCTGTGCGGGGTCGAGTCGCGCGGCATGCTGCTTGCCTGCGGCGAGGATCCCGTCCGGGTGGTCTTCCTGCCCGACGGCACTCCCACCGGGCTGCGCATAAGATGATCATCAGCGACACTCACGCGCACTACACCGATCCAAGATTCGAAACGGAGCATCCCGGCGGAGCCGCGGCCCTTCTTGACCTGCTTTTTGCCGGCGACACTGCTCTCATAATCGACATGGCCACGTCCTCGCGCGACATCCCTGAGGTGCTGGGGCTTGCCTCACGCTACCCGTCGCTGTACGCCGGTATCGGCATCCATCCTTCCGAGGTCGGATCCGAGCTCCCGCCCGAGGCCGCCCTGGCGTCGCTCGAGAGTCTTCTGCGCGACAGGGCGGGCGGGAGAGCCGTCTGCATCGGGGAGATCGGCCTCGACTACCACCGGGGCAGTGACGACAGGGAACTGCAGTTGAGCTTCTTCCGCGGGCAGATGGAGCTTGCCCGCATGTACGGCCTGCCGGTCAGCGTCCACGACAGGGACGCGCACGCGGACACTATGGCAGTCATCGCCGAGTATCCGGACGTGTCAGGAGTCATGCACTGCTTTTCCGGAAGCGCCGAGAGCGCAAAGGCGCTGGCCGCCCGGGGCTGGTACATAGGTATCGGGGGCGTCATAACCTTCCGCGGGGCCAGGCGCGTAAAGGAGGCCGCGGCAGCCGTTCCGGTCGGCTCGCTGCTGACTGAGACCGACTGCCCCTATCTCTCGCCGGAGCCCTTCAGGGGCAGGCTCAACCGCTCCGACCGCATCGTATACGTGCTGAACGCGCTTGCGGAAGTGCTCGGCATCGGGGCAGAGGACCTGGCTTGCACGGTCTTAGGAAACGCGAAGCGCCTCTTCTCCATCGTCTGATCCGGCCAGGCGCGACTATCCTCCGCAAGATGAATTTTGCATCTTGCAATCGCCGCGGATTTATGATACAATATTCAGGATGCCGACTTATCGGTCTTGATCAGATTATAAAAAATAATATATGAGCGTTCCGCCTGCGACGGGACGGGGAAAGGAAATTCAATGGCAAAGATCGAAACCGCTAACATCAGAAACATCGCCCTGCTCGGGCACGGGGGAAGCGGAAAGACCTCGCTTGCAGAGGCTATGCTGTACGCCTCCGGCGCCATCGACAGGCTCGGCAAGACTACCGACGGCAATACGGCCTGCGACTACGATCCCGAAGAGATCAAGAGGGGGTTCTCGCTCTCCGCGGCCGTCGCCCCCGTTATGTGGCGCAACTGCAAGATCAACGTTCTCGACACTCCCGGCTACCTTGACTTCGTGGGCGAGGTCAAACAGGCAGTCAGAGTCTCCGGCAGCGCCGTCATCCTTGTCGACGCCAAGTCCGGCGTCGAGGTCGGCACCGAGCTCTCCTGGAACACCGCTTCCGAGGCCGGCGTGCCGCGCATGTTCTTCATCAACAAGTACGACGACAACGAGGCCGATTTCGACAAGGTCTTCAACCAGCTGAAGGATCAGTTCGGCGCCTCCGTCTGCCCCGTGACCGTTCCCGTGAAGCAGGGCAAGGACATAGTCCTCGTCGACCTCATCGAGATGAAGGCGTTCAAGTACGACGCCAAGGGCAAGGCGACCGAGGTCCCCATGGACGCCCAGCTCACCTCCGCCGCCGAGTCTCATAAGGGCGACTTCAACGACGCCATCGCCATGGTCAACGAGGAGATCATGGAGAAGGTCCTCATGGAGGAGGAGATCACCCGCGAGGAGGCCGCGAAGGCCATGCACGACGGCATCGTCGACGGCACCATAGTCCCCGTATACTGCGGCTCTTCCGTGACCCTTGCCGGCGTCACCGCTCTGCTTGACGCGGCCGTCGACTCCTTCCCGAAGTTCACCTCCAGGAAGGAAGAGGTCCTTGCGGACGGCTCTGCCTGCGCCATCTCCGAGACCGGCCCGGCATCCATCTTCGTGTTCAAGACCGTCGCCGACCCGTTCGTCGGAAAGATGTCCTTCTTCAAGGTCATGAACGGAACCCTCAGAAAGGATATGACGCTCAAGAATCTCTCGACCGACTCCGTAGAGAAGATGGCCCACATCTACGTCATCCGCGGAAAGGTCCAGACCGAGGTCGACGAGCTCGCATGCGGCGACATCGGAATGATCGCCAAACTTGCCAACACCAACACCAACAACACCCTGCGCGAGAGCGGAAGCGGCGAGTACGCCCCCGTATCCTACCCGGTGCCTTACTACACCCAGGCCATCGTCCCCGAGACCGCCAAGGACGAGGGTAAGATCTCCCAGTCCATGGCCAGGCTCGTCGAGGAGGACCAGACCCTCAGATACGAGACCGACCCCGAGACCAAGCAGATGGTCGTTTCCGGCCTCGGCGACATGCACCTTGCCGTGCTCTGCGCCAAGCTCAAATCCCGCTACGGCGTGAGCATCAGGCTCGAGACCCCCAAGATCCCCTACCGCGAGAAGATCACTAAGAGCGTCGACATCCACGCCCGCCACAAGAAGCAGAACGGCGGTTCCGGCCAGTTCGGCGACGTCTGGATCAGATTCTCGCCCGGCGAGGAGCCCGGCCTCACGTTCACGGTGTCCGTCGTCGGCGGCGTCGTGCCGAAGAACTTCAACCCCGCCGTGGAGAAGGGTCTTCTCGAGGGAATGCAGAAGGGTATCGCGGGCTTCCCGATGACCTTCCTTGCCGCCGACCTGCATGACGGTTCATACCATCCCGTCGACTCCGACGAGATCTCGTTCAAGACCGCCGCCATCATGGCTTACAAGCAGTGCCTCGAGCAGGCCGGTCCCGTTCTCCTCGAGCCCGTCGGCGACCTCGACATCACCATCCCCGACTCCCTGGTCGGCTCCGTCATGGGCGACCTCAACAAGCGCCGCGGCTCTATCATGGGCCAGGATTCCGTCCCCGGAAGAAAGGGCTACACCGTCATCCACGCCGTCGCCCCCAAGTCCGAGCTGCAGGATTATCCCATCGCCCTCCGCGCCATGTCGCAGGGCAGAGGCTCGTTCGAGTTCAAGGTGACAGATTACAACCAGGTCCCCTCCAACATCGCTCAGAAGATCGTGGAGGATTACAAGAAGTCCCAGGAGGCCTGACCTCTTATACGGGACAAACATACTGCCGCCGGGGCGAATTCGCCCCGGCGGCAGCCGTTTTTAGTATTTAGGGATCAAAGTCACAGCGCGAAGAGCTTTTCGGGCTTCACGGCGGGACCGTCATCGTATGTATGCACGGATCCGAGCGCAAAGAAGCCGCAGCCCCCGCCGCGGATGCGCAGGAAGGCGCCGTCGGGCGGGGCGGGAATGCCGAGCTTGCGCAGGTAGATCTCGCAGCCGGAGCGGAACAGCCTCTCGAAGAACGGCGGCAGTGTGACTTCCGGCAGTCCGCGGAAGAGGTCCTCCGTGGGTCTCAGCAGAGCGCCGAGAGCAGCGGCATCCGACTCTTCGAGAGCCTCACGCGTCGACGCCTGCGTTATGTCGAAGCCGCAGGCCGAGAGTCTGCGCAGCCCGGCCATGCAAGCCCCGGTGCCGAGGAGCTTTCCTATGTCCCGGCAGAGGCTGCGAACATAAGTGCCGCTGGACACGGTGCACCACAGGGTGAAGTCCCGCGGGCCGTTTGCGCGGCAGGTGATGGAGCTTACGGTCACAGGGCGCGCTTCGGCCTCGACCGAGCCGCCCGAGCGGGCGATCTCGTACATCCTGCGGCCGTCCACCTTGAGAGCGCTGTACTGCGGAGGGACCTGATATGTGGTGCCGAGCAGGCTCCCGGCTGCGGCGCGGAAGGCCTCCTCGGAGGCCCCGGCGCCCGTATCCGCCAATACGGTCCCCGTTATGTCGTCGGTGTCCGTAACTGTGCCGAGCCGCACTTCGGCGCGGTAGGTCTTGGGGTGTGACAGCGTATACTCCGATGCCTTGACGGCCCGCCCCACGAGGATGCACAGGACGCCCGTGGCAAGCGGATCGAGCGTGCCCGTGTGACCGGCCTGCTTCGTGCCAAAGAGCCTCCTTGCAAGGTTCACGGCCGCGTGGGAGCTCATCCCCGAGGGCTTGTCGAATATGAGCACGCCTCCTGCCGGCGGAAGGGCCGGATATTCACCGGTCTCCATCGGCAGCCTCCGATCCGGTCTCGGTCTTTGCGGGGAAGCGGACGCCGGCCGCAAATATCGGCTTGCCGTCGGCTGCGAAGCGCCGCTCGTATTCGGTCTCGATGTTGCCGGCGCAGAGGTCGCTCGAGTGCAGGTCGCGCGTCACGTAGAGCGTCTCGAGGCCGGCGGCCCCGAACTGCTCGAGAGACCAGTCGAAAAGCGGCTCGTTGTCGGTCTTGAAGAACAGCTCACCGCCGGGCTCGAGTAAGGTCCCGTACCTCTCGAGATAGGCCGGGGAGGTGAGTCGCCTTTTGAAATACCCCTTTTTCGGCCAGGGGTCGCTGAAGTTGAGATAGATCCGCCTGAAGGTCCCGGGGGCAAACCAGTCGCACAGGTACTCGGCGTTGCCTATTATGAATCGGAGGTTGTCAGGCCGTCCTTCGGCCGCCGTTGCCTTCTCGAGGGCAAACATTGCGACGTCCGGGATGCGTTCGACGGCTATTATCCCGCTGTCAGGGGACCTGCGAGACAGCTCGACGCAGAAGTCTCCCTTGCCGCAGCCTATCTCGAGCAGCAGGGGCCTTCTGCCGCCGAAGATGGTCTCCTCGGCGCCGAAGCAGGCCGTGGGATCCTGTATGAGCAGGCCGGAGCATCTGGCTATTCTTTCGGCCGAATGCTTCTTTTTTCTCATTCTCATCTTGATTTATGACTCCGGGTATGATAAAATATAATGAACTTGTCTTATTATATCACACTTTCGCACTATTTTGCACTTTGGTTTCCATTTTTCGATCGATCTGGAGAAAGGTATGGACAGAAAACAGTTCATTGAGGCGCTCAGGACGGATCTCATAGCCCGCGGCTTCCCGGAGGCTGTCGTGAGCGACGAGATGATCAGCGTCGCCTCATATTTCGACGACAACAATATAACCGACGTTCCCGTGCCCGTTAAGGAGATGGCCGACGAGATAGCCGAGATGCTCTCCGAGTCCCCCGCCTCCCGGGACGGCGACGATGACGCCGGCGCCGCTCCCGGACAGCCCGCCGATTCGGTGCAGTCCGGCGACGATGACGACATAACTCCGACGCGCGCCGAGGACGACATCATCCCGTCCGCGGTGTCCATAGAGGACGAGATCGAGGACGCGCTGCGCACGATCGACTCCGGTTCCGTCCCCGCCGGCGACGACCGTCCGGACGGCGGTCCGGCCGGGGCCGATGAGGCGTCGGACTCCCGGACGGACGGGAAAGACTCCGCCGACGCGGGCCCTGCCGGGCGCTCCGGCGAGGGCGCAGACGGTGCCGACGACGCTGACGCGTCCGCTGCCCGGACCGATCCCGCCGCGGACGAGCGGCGCGACGCCTCTCCCTCAGAGCCTGCCGATGAGCGCAGGACCGTTCAGCCCCCGCCCGTCAGGACCGACGACGAGGACGAGGACATGATGATCTTTGCCGGCCCGTCCGAGCGCAAGGCGCCCGAGCCCATCGCCGACGACATAGACTACATCGACTCCGGCGAGGACGTCGACGACTTCTCCCCGTCAGCTTCCGGAAAGGGCGGCCGCAAAGGGAAGAAGAAAAAGGCCGAACAGACCCCCTCGCAGCTCACCGACGCCTCCGACTACGACTCCGACGAGGCTAACAACTACGACAGCCGCATAGACGACTTCCTGCACGGATACGAATCCAACAAGGTCCTGTTCTGGGTGGTGTTTGCTGTCGCGCTGCCGGTCATCATCGCCCTCGCGCTGCTCATGGTGGCGCTCTACATGGGCTTCTGGATCGTGCTGGCGCTGCTCATGATAGGCATCGTCGCCGGACTCATAATCTTCGTCACGGCCGGAGTGCTTGTATCGCTGATAGGGATAGTTTACGGGGCCATTCAGCTGGTCAAGGGAGCCATCCCCGTAGGCCTTTTCGAGACGGGCCTCGGAGTGACCGTCGGAGCCGCCGTCATGTTCGTCGGCATACTCGTTTACAACATCGCCATAAGGCTCATCCCCTTTGCCATGAAATCCCTCGCGAAACTGCTCGCCTTCGCCTTCCGCAAGGCTAAGGACGGCTTCGTGGCCCTGAAAGGAGTGCTTGACAAGATATGAAGCCGACATCAGTCATATTTCTCATAGTGTCGGTGCTTCTGGCCTGCGTCGGGCTGCTCCTGTGCTTCACGGCCACCAACATGGCCGACGCCCAGGGCGTCGCCCTCTTCACGCAGACCGGCGACGCCGACAACAACTTCACCACGACTCTCGATTTCGACTCGTCCGAGGTCAGAAAGATAGTCATGAAGGTGAGCGGCGTCGACGTGAACATCATCGGCGGCGTTACCGAATCGAGGCTTGAGCTCGTCAACTTCCCCGACGGTACTTACGACTTCTCGCTCAGCAAGTCGACTCTGCAATTCACCGACACCACGGCCATAACCAACATCATCGACATCGACAACTTCAAGATCAACTTCAACGGTTTCCGCGACTACCTCAACTACTACAAGTACAAGGACAGGGAGCGCACCGTCAACCTGTATCTGACCGACGATGCTGCCGTCATCATCCTCAACGTCCAGACCGACGGCGACCTGCAGCTCAACAACCTGCGCTGCAACTGCGACTATAAGTGCACCGTCAGCAACGGCGACGTCACCGTCACCGACATACGCACCGACTCCTCGGTCAGCATCGAGTCCACGGGCGATTCCTCCATCAACGTCCAGAGCCTCTACACGAACGATCTTTCCATCAACGGCAATACCGCTTACGCGACCGTCTCCGAGTCGACCTTCGTCCGCTCGCTCTACATCAAGATCTCAAGCGGCGCCGTTGACTACGACCGCGCCGAGGACGACTTCGACGGCTTCGACGTCCTGCTGAGGGCCGACAGCGGAGTC
>JAEEGL014241176.1_pt1 | contig 16127 bp, 13 predicted proteins | sample 9134231 | NCBI WGS metagenome assembly JAEEGL01 (sample SAMN16246548, study PRJNA631951) | gut metagenome | biome: gut microbiome; feature: rumen; material: fiber-attached | host: Bos | place: Iran: Karaj | collected 2018-10
CGAGAAGACCGACGATGAGTTCATCGACAACTACGCGCTCGATCCGAATCAGAACGATCTCCCGACCGAGATCGGCGAGTAACGAAACCAATCAGTCGCAGCGAAAGGAGCCGGCCATGCCGAGTATCGTAAAGGTGTACGTCCCGGACGTCCCGTACCACGCGGATACGGCGTACAGCTATACCGTGCCGCCGGAAATGGACCGGATCCTCACGCCCGGCATGCTGGCGGAAGTTCCCTTCGGCAGGGGCAACCGGCTGAAGACGGCCGTCGTGACGGAAAAGACGCAGGACGAGACCGGAGAAGGAATGAAAGCGGTCGCCGCGCCGGCGTCGGACGGACGTCTGCTCTCCGACGAGCAGCTACGGCTCTGCTTCTTTCTGAAAGACTACACGCTCTGTACGTTCGGCGAAGCGCTCCGGACCGTCGTGCCCTCCGCCGCCATGGCGAGGGTGGTCACGACCTACCGGCTCCTCCGGGGCGAGGAGAGGCAGGGGGAGAAGAGCGTCGAGACCGTTCTCGCCCTGATGGGGGAAACGGGACGGCGTGTCTACGAGGCCGCCGGCCTTCACAGCCGGTTCACGGCGCAGACCCTCCGGGTCGAGACCGGTGAGGACTGTGGCCAGGCGCTGGAACAGATGCTCCGCTACAGGCTCTGCGTCAGGGTCGAGGAGCTGAAGAACGCGTCTCCGGTACCCATCAGGCGGTTCGTGGCCGCCGGGATCCCGGCGGCGTCCCTCGAGGAATCGCTGGGCACGCTCCGCGGAGCGAATCAGAAGAAACTGCTCGAAGCGGCTTCATCCGCTGGCGCTGAAACGGAGGAATCCGAACTGTTCCGGCTGGCCGGTCTGAGCCGCGAGGCCGGACGCCCGGCTGAAAAGGCGCTTGCCGGAAGGGGCCTTCTCACCGTAAGGGAGAAAGTTTCCTACCGGGACCGTCTGACCGCGGAGGCGTTCCAGAACTGCGTGGAATCCGGTGGCGACAGCCGCCCCGTGCTCTCGGCGGAACAGCAGGCCGCCGCAGACCGGATCATCGGACTCACGGAACGGCGGGAGCCGTCGGGCGTTCTGCTCCACGGCGTCACCGGTTCCGGTAAGACGAACGTCATCATGGCCGTGATCGACCGGGTGCTCGATGCCGGCCGCGGCGTGATCATGATGGTCCCGGAGATCGCCCTGACCCCCCAGACCGTGGGGATCTTCGTGCGTCGCTACGGACACCGCATCGCGGTGATCCATTCCGGCCTTTCGGCCGGCGAACGGTACGACGCCTGGCGCCGGATTCGCGACGGGGCGGCGGACGTGGTGATCGGCACCCGTTCCGCTGTCTTCGCGCCGCTTCCGGACATCGGGCTGATCGTCATCGACGAAGAACAGGAATATACATACAAATCCGACACCGACCCCAAATACCACGCACGGGACGTGGCGGCCTACCGGTGCGGCGAGCACGGGGCCGTGATGCTCCTCTCGTCCGCCACGCCGTCCGTCGGCAGCTATTACAAGGCCAGAACGGGCGCCTACACGCTGGTCGAGCTGAAGGAGCGCTACGGAGGAGCCGAGCTGCCGCAGGTGGAGATCTATGACATGCGGGGCGAGGTCGCCGCTGGCAACCTGTCGCCCATCGGCAGACTCCTGGCGCAGCGGATCCGGGCGGACGAGGCCGCGGGGAACCAGTCGATCCTCTTTCTGAACCGCCGCGGATACAACAACTACGTTTCCTGCCGTTCCTGCGGCAGAAGCATCAAATGTCCGGACTGCTCCGTGACGATGACCTATCACGCGGGGAAGAAGCGGATGAAGGCGGCGGACCGGGACGATCCGGCCGCTACGGAGACCGACCGCCGGGAGAACGGATTCCTGGTATGCCACTTTTGCGGCCGGCGCGAGAAGGTCCCCCTGAAGTGCCCGGAATGCGGTAAGGAGCATTTTCTCTTCGTCGGCTGCGGAACGCAGAAGGCGGAAGACGACATCGTCTCTCTGTTCCCCGACCTCCGCATCCTGCGGATGGACACGGACACGACGCAGACGAAGGACTCTCACGAGGAGATCCTCAACCGGTTCCGGCGACACGAGGCGGACATCCTGCTCGGGACCCAGATGGTGACGAAGGGACACGATTTTCCGAGAGTCGCAACGGTCGGCGTCCTGAACGCGGACGGCTCGTTCGCGATGGACGATTACCGCGCGGCGGAGCGGACGTTCTCCATGCTGACGCAGGTCATCGGCCGGGCCGGCCGGGCGGACGTACCCGGCGTCGCCGTGGTCCAGACCTACAACCCGGACAACGAGGTGCTGACGCTCGCGGCGAAGCAGGATTACGTCTCCTTCTATGAGGGAGAGATCCGGCTCCGGAAGGCGGTGAACCTGCCTCCGTTCTGCCATGTGGCCGTCGTGACGCTCTCCTGCCCGGATGAGGCCGAGCTCGCTGCGTCCGCGGCCCGGATGCACCGGCGTATCGTGGAACTGACCAGCGGGGAATTCTCGGACGTGGGCGTGATCCTGTACGGCCCATTCGAAGCGCCCGTCTACCGGGTGAAGAACCAGTTCCGGCTCCGCTTCGTGATGAAATGCAGGATGACGAAGCGCACGCGTGAGCTCCTGTCCGGTCTGCTCTGCGAATTCAGCCGCTCAGCGCCGAAGGCGAAGGGAGGCGTGTCCTCAGCCGTAAGACGGTTCTTCGTATCGGTGGATATCGATCCGAGCACCGTCTGAGAACGAATACCGAATACCGAAATAAATCGATCATGATCGAAAAGGATACAGAATGGCTATTTTGAACATCATCAGGGAAGGCGACGAGACGCTCGCGAAGGTCTGCCGCCCCGTCACCGAGATCACGCCGCGGATCCGCACGCTGATCGGCGATATGAAGGAAACGCTGGAAGCCGCCAACGGAGCGGGACTCGCCGCTCCGCAGGTCGGGATCCTGCGCCGCATCTGCGTGGTAGATACGGGCGAGGAGTATGTCGCGCTCATCAACCCGGAGATCGTGGAGACGGAAGGGGAGCAGCAGGACGTGGAAGGCTGCCTTTCCGTCCCGGATGTCTGGGGCATCACCGACCGTCCCGCCCGGGTCAAGGTCCGGGCGCTGAACGAGAAGGGCGAGGAGATCACGGTGGAGGGAGAGGAGCTTCTGGCCCGCTGCCTCTGCCACGAACTCGACCATCTGGACGGAAAACTGTTTACGGAAAAAGTCGTACGCTATCTGACCCCGGAAGAGGTCAAGGAGATGCGTGAATGACCGGCGGCCCCATGCGGATCCTGTTCATGGGAACGCCCGAGCTGGCGCGGGAGTGCCTGCGGGCGGTCCGTGAAAAGGTCGGCGACGAACTGGTCGCCGTCGTGACCCGCCCGGACAAGCCGAAAGGCCGCGGCATGAAACTCGTGCCGTCCCCGGTGAAAGAGTACGCCCTCTCCGAGGGGATCCCGGTCTATCAGCCGAAAACGCTCCGGAACGGCGCGTTCAGCGAGGAGCTTTCCGCCATCGCGCCCGACCTGATTCTTGTGGCCGCCTACGGGAACATCCTGCCGAAGGAAGTGCTGGAATTTCCGAGATACGGCTGCATCAACGCGCACGGATCGCTGCTCCCGAAGTACCGCGGAGCCGCGCCGATCGAGCGGGCGATCATGGACGGCGAGACGTTAACGGGCGTCACGTCCATGCTGATGGACGAAGGACTGGACACCGGCGCCATGATACGGGCTTATCCCTGTCCGATCGAGATGACGGACGACGCGGGAACGCTGACGGAAAAACTGGCGCGCCTGGGAGGGATCGCGCTATGCGACGCGATCGACGCCGTGCGGTCCGGCACGCTCTCTGCGAAGCCGCAGCCTGAAGAAGGTGCGACCTACGCCGCGAAGATCGGACCGGAAGACGCAAGGATCGACTGGTCGCATAAGCCCAGAAAACTGGCCGACCGGATCCGCGCGCTGTGCCCTCAGCCCCTCGCCGAGACGACCCTCCCGGACGGTCACCGTCTGAAGATCGCCGCGGCGGCGGAGGAGGAAGGGGAAACCGACATGCCGTACGGCACAGTGGTCCGGCTGAATGCCAAAGGGGAAGGACGGATCGTCGTTTCCGCCGGCGGCGGACTGATCGCCCTTCTGTCGGTCGTCCCGGAAGGAAAGAAGAAGATGACGGCCGGGGATTTCATCCGCGGCAGAAAGATCGCCGAGGGAGACCGGCTCGGATGAAGCAAAGCATGACGCCCCGCGAGGCGGCTATGGAGTCTCTCCTGGCCATCGAGCGGGATGGAAAATATTCGAATCTGGAAGTGGGGGCGAAGCTCAGCCGGAACGGCTGGAGCGACGCCGACCGCGGGCTGTACACGCGGCTGGTGTACGGCGTGACGGAGAAAAGGATCACGCTCGACTACGCGGCGGGTCAATACTCCGACCGCATGCCGGAAACGCTGGATCCCGTCGTTCGGGCCGCGATCCGGATCGGGCTGTATCAGCTCCTGTACATGGATCGGATCCCGCCGCACGCGGCGGTGGACGAATCGGTCCGTCTGGTGCCGAGGAAGGCGTCCGGATACGTCAACGCAGTCCTGCGGTCCTTTCTCAGGGCCGACGGGAAAGTCCGCTGGCCGGATCCCGAACCGGCCGATTTCGCGCTGTCCGTCAGGGCGTCCGTTCCGCTGTCCGTCGCGCGGCACTTTCTGCGCCTTCTTCCCAGGGAAGAGGCGGAAGCTTTTTTCGAAGCGATCGACAGGGAACCGCCCGTCTGTCTGCGGGCGAACACCCTCCGGCTGACCGCCGGTGAGGTAGCGGACCGGTTCTCCGGGACCGTTTCCTCCCTGGCGACGGACATCGTCCTGACGGATTCGTTCGACGATGCCGTTCAGGTTGGGGTGGAGAAGGGCGACTGGTTCATCCAGGACGCCGCCTCACGCGCCGCGACCATGGCCGTGGGCGCGAGACCCGGCGAAACGGTGGTCGACACCTGCGCGTGTCCCGGCGGAAAGACGTTTTCCATGGCGTTGGACATGCGCAACGAAGGCAGGATCTTCGCCTTCGATCTGCACCGGAACAAACTGAGCCTGATCGAGCGGGGAGCCGAGCGGCTGGGGATCCGCGTGATCGGGACGTCCGAGCGGGACGCCCGCGATCCGGACCCGGACCTGATCGGCCGGGCGGACCGCGTGCTTTGCGACGCGCCGTGCTCGGGACTCGGCGTTCTGGCGAAAAAGCCGGAGATCCGCTATAAGGAACTTGACGAAACGGGCCGTTTGCCGAGGATCCAGTACGCGATCCTCGAGGGTGCGGCCGAATACGTCCGTCCGGGCGGTGTGCTGGTCTATTCCACCTGCACGCTGAATCCGGCGGAAAACGAAGAGATTACGGCACGCTTTCTGCGGGAGCACGGCGATTTCAGCCTGACGCCCGACGACACGCTCCTTCCCGCCGGCGAGAGGACCTTCTGGCCGCACCGGGACGGATGCGACGGTTTCTACTGCGCGAGGATGACGAAAAAAACCGATGAATGAAACAAGACCGGACATCATGTCCATGACGAGGGAAGAACTCCGCGCCTTCCTGAAGGAAATGGGGGAACCGGCCTTCCGGGCCGACCAGCTCTTCAGGTGGATGGCGAAGGCGGAGCCCCTCGACGGAATGAGCAACCTGCCGGCCGCGCTCCGCGAACGTCTGAAGACCGAAGCGGACTACCGCCTGCCCGTGATCGAGAAGAAACTCGTCTCGGCGCTGGACGGAACGGTGAAATACCTGATGGCGCTCGAGGACGGCGAATGCGTGGAATCAGTCCTTATGCGCTACGATCACGGAACGACGCTCTGCGTCTCCTCCCAGGCCGGATGCGCCATGGGATGCCGTTTCTGCGCCTCGACGCTGAACGGACGCATGCGGAACCTGACGGCTTCCGAGATCCTCGGCCAGGTCGCGCTGGCCGGCCGGGACGCGGAAGAACGAATCGACGGCGTTGTCCTGATGGGCATCGGCGAACCGCTCGACAACTATGACAACGTGATACGCTTCCTGCATCTCGTCTCGGACGAGAACGGGCTCGGCATCGGTCTCAGACATATCTCGCTCTCCACCTGCGGACTCGTCCCGCGGATCCATGATCTGGCTGACGAAGGGCTGCCGGTGACGCTGTCCGTCTCGCTCCACGCGTCGGACGACGAAACGAGAAGCGCCCTGATGCCGATCAACAGGCGCTACGGAATCGCGTCTCTCCTACAGGCGTGCCGCCGGTATTTCGACGTGACCGGCCGGCGTGTCTCCTTCGAATATACGCTGATTGCCGGAAAGAACGATGCGCCGGAGGACGCGGACCGTCTTGCGGGCGTTCTGCGGCGCGGCATGGGGAACGTCCCCTGCCACGTAAACTTGATCCTCCTGAACGAGGTGGCGGAGACCGGACTGTCGGCTCCAGACCGCACCCGCGCCCGCGCCTTCGCAGACCGGCTCGGGGAGCGGGGCGTCAACGCTACCATCCGCCGCCGGCTCGGCTCGGACATCGCCGCCTCCTGCGGCCAGCTCCGGCTCAGCCGCCTGGCACAGACACAGCAATCGGACAACAGCGCCGGATCGGCCGGCGTTTGAGAATACCGGACATCAAGCCTACCATCGCTATGGATGGATGAAAGGTCAGGAACATTCCATGATGATTTACGGAAAAACGGATATCGGGCAGAAACGTCTGGCCAACCAGGACGACTTCGTCGTATCGAAGGTGGCCGGCGATGTGGCGTACGCGCTCGTCTGCGACGGCATGGGCGGCGTCAACGGAGGCAACGTGGCCAGTTCGACCGCGAGGGAGGCGTTCTGCGGGAAACTCGATGCTTTCGAAGCGGAAAATCCGGCTTTTTTCGGAGTGAGCGGCGACGCGATCCTCTCCCTGTTCCGCGATGCGGTCGAGGAAGCGGGCGAGGCCGTCCGCCAGAGAGCGGAAGAAGACCTGAGCCTGTTCGGCATGGGGACGACGCTCGTGGGTTGCCTGATCTCGGGCGACACCGCCTACGCCGTCAATGTGGGCGACAGCAGGCTTTATCATCTGTCCGAGGGAACGATCACGCAGGTGACCAAGGACCATTCCTACGTGCAGGAACTGGTCGACTACGGCGTCATGACGCCGGAAGAGGCGAAGACCTCGAGCAAGAAAAACATCATCACCCGGTGCGTTGGAATGGAAAACGTGGAGGCGGATACGTTCACGTTCGCCGTCCGCCCCGGGGATGTGCTCCTGCTCTGCTCGGACGGCCTGACCAACCTTGTGGAGCCGGAAGAGATCGCCGGCATGCTCGCCGGGATCGGCGAGGACGGCGGGATCCAGAAGGCCTGCGAGTTGCTGGTCGACTGCGCCAACAGCCGCGGCGGGTTCGACAACATCACGGCAGTTCTGCTGTCGATATAATGGTGGTGCCGAGATGATGCAAGCATACGAAAAATACGTAGGTCTGGTATTCGACAACCGCTACCGGATCGAAAAAGTCATCGGCATCGGCGGTATGGCCATCGTCTTCAAGGCGACGGACCTCCTGATGCGCCGCCTGGTGGCGGTCAAAATCCTGAAGGACGAGATCTCGTCCGATGAGGAATCCGTGAAGCGCTTCACCAACGAGTGCCGCGCGGTCGCCATGCTCTCCCACCCGAACATCGTGAACATCTACGACATCTCCGTCCGGGAGAACATCAAGTATATCGTCATGGAATTCGTAGAGGGCATCACCCTCAAGAATTACATGCAGCATCGGGAAGTGCTGAATTTGCGGGAGATGATCAGCTACACGACGCAGATCCTCCGGGCGTTGGAACACGCGCACAAAAAGGGAATCGTGCACCGGGACATCAAGCCCCAGAACATCATGCTCCTCAAGAACGGCATCATCAAGGTGATGGACTTCGGCATCGCCAAACTGCCGAACGCCGAGACGATCTCCATGACCGACAAGGCCATCGGAACGGTCTACTACATCAGCCCGGAGCAGGTGAACGGCCAGAACATCGACTGTCGCAGCGACCTGTACTCGCTCGGCGCCATGATGTACGAGATGGCGACGGGCAAGCTGCCATTCACGGGCGATACGCCGGTCTCCGTCGCCATGATGCAGGTGAACGACGTGCCGACGCCGCCCCGCGAGCTGAATCCCCATATCCCGGTCGGACTGGAGCAGATCATTCTTCGCGCGATGGAAAAGGAGCCGGGCGACCGGTACCAGAGCGCCACGGAGATGCTGGACCAGCTGCAGAAGCTGAGAGAGAACCCGAAGATCGTCTTCAAGGAAAAGAAAAAGAAGAAAGTGAAAAAGAAGACCGGCGGGAAGAAGGGCGGCCACCAGAGCCGTTCCATGTTCCCGATCATCGCCGGCGTGCTGCTGGCGTTCCTGATCACGGCCGGCGTGGTCGGCTACTACCTCTTCGACAAGCTCGTTCTGAACGGGACCATGAACAACTACGTCAACGTGACGGTGGAGGAATTCGAGGGACACACCTACACGGACGAGCTGGCGGAATGGTTCAAGTCGAGCGACTACTACGCCGTACCGAAACTGAACTACGTGTACAGCGACACGGTGGAGAAGGACCGCATCGTCAGCCAGGATCCGCAGCCCGGCGAAAGCCGGAAAGTCCTTCCGGGCAAGCAGCGGTGCGAGATGACCTTCGACATCAGCCTCGGCGCCTACACCATGGTGCTTGACGACTATACGGTCCGGGATCACCGGGCGGTGGAGACCGAGCTTCGCAAACTGGGACTGAAGGTCGTCGAGGAGTCGGTGAACAGCGAGATCTATGAGATCGGTTTCGTCGTCAGAACGGAACCTGCCGCAGGTACCATCATGAAGGAGAACGACACGGTGACCCTTTACGTCAGCAAAGGGAGCGATCAGCAGAAGGTCACCGTTCCGAATTTTGTGGACGAAAACGAGGTCCGTGCCAGAACGAAGATCCTCCAGAACGATCTGACGGTCGGGAACGTGACCTACGAGCGTTCGGACAAGGCCGCCGGGACCGTTATCAAGCAGCTCCCGGAGGCGGGCCGCGAAGCGACGAAATACGGGAAAGTCAATTTTGTCGTCAGCGGCGGTCCCAGCTATTCCGGCGACGGCACGAGCCTGCCGACGGAGGAGGACATGATGCCGCCCGAGGAGAGCGGGGAGGAAACGAAGGAACCGGACGACAAGGATCCGGCTGAAACGAAGGACAAGGACGGTAAGGAACCGGCCGAAACGAAGGACAAGGGCGAGGCGGAGGAACCGGAGGAGACGAAAGCGCCGGAGACCGACGCCGACTGGTGGGACAACAAGCCGGAGGACTCCGACGACGAAGTGGACGACTGGTTCAAATCCGGCGACGACTGAGCCGCAGACAGTGAGCGAGGTTTCGATTGACAAGCATCAACGGTATTATCACGAGAGGTCTGGGCGGCCTCTACGTGGTCCGGACGGCGGATGATCCCGAAACGGAGTATCTGTGCCGGGCTCGCGGCGTATTCCGCCGCGAGCAGCTGACGCCGACCGTCGGGGACGACGTGGCCGTCATCCCGGCGGAAGACAGGGAGACGGAGGAGCCTCACGGGGATACGAAACACGGCGTGACAGTGCCCTACGTGATCGCCGACATCCAGCCCCGGAGAAGTCTCATGATCCGGCCGCCTCTGGCGAACCTGAACGTTCTGTTCGCCGTCATTCCCTGCGCGGCTCCCGCGCCGGATCTTCTGACGGCGGATAAGCTGACGGTGATCGCGGAGAACTACGGCATCGAACCGGTCGTGATCGTCAACAAGTACGATCTGGATCCAACCCGGGCGGACGAACTGTGCAGGATCTACCGGACCGCCGGCTACGATGTGTTCCCGGTGAGCGGACAGAATGGGGACGGCATGGACGTCCTCCTGGCCCGCATCGCGGAACTCGCGGGCGGGGCTGTGCCGGGCGAACATGTCAGCGGCGCCTTCGCCGGTGTGTCCGGCGCCGGCAAATCCACGATCATGAAGAAACTGTTCCCGGATCTGAATCTCGCGACGGGAACGGTCAGCCGCAAGACGGAACGGGGACGCCACACCACGCGCCATGCGGAGCTCTTTCCCTGCAGGGTCGGCGGCCACGTGTTCTGGCTGGCGGATACCCCCGGTTTCTCCGCTCTGGACTTCACGCGGTTCGACTTCTTCCCCTATGACGAACTGGCGGGCAGTTTCCGCGAATTCGCGGACTGTCTCGGAAAATGCAGATATACGAAATGCACCCATCTCAGGGAAGAGGGATGCGCGATCCTCGAAAAGATGGAACATGGCGGCGTAGCGCCGTCTCGTCACGACAGCTATGTGCGGATCTATGAAGAGCAAAGGAGCGTGCCGGAATGGAAAAGACGATGAGTCAGACGGCGCTGGTCATCACCGGCGGATACTGCAATACCGATCTGGTCGCAGCGCATCTGCCCGTTTCCGTCGACCTCACCGTCGCGGCGGACAGCGGATATGAGACCGCCTGCCGGCTCGGGATCCGGCCGGACATCGTGATGGGCGATTTCGACTCCTATCGTGGCGAGCTTCCGCCCGACATGCAGGTACTGCGCGTCGCCAGGGAAAAGGACGTGACCGACACCATGCTTGCCTGCGAGTACGCGCGTGAGCACGGTTGCAACTATATCACGATCGTTGGCGGCACGGGCGGACGGATCGACCACTCCGTGTCGAACGTGTTCTATCTCGAAGCACTGCGGCGCCGCGGCGTCCGCGTCCGGCTGACGGACGGAGAGAATACCGTCCAGATGATGCTGGACGAAACGGTGACGGTTCCTGGCACGGGGGGATACTTTTCCGTCTTCGCGCTGGATTCCTGCGTCATGACGATCACGGGATGCCGCTATCCGCTGGATCACGTCACGCTCGTGCGCCAGAATCCCTATGCCGTGAGCAACGAAGTGGTCGGCTCGGCGGCGTTCGTGACGGTGGAGGGAGCCGCGCTGCTGGTCACCAGTCTCCGCTCATCGGCGGACGGCATATGACCGTGTCCCTGCGACGTGCAGGAGGAAACGACAGGAGGAAACGTATGGCTGATATCATGGAAGTGATACGCGCGCGGCACAGTGTCCGGCAGTATCTCGATCGGGCGATCCCGGAAGATCTCCGGCAGGTACTGGACGCGTATGCCGAAGAGCTGAACGGACGAAGCGGGCTCCGTATCCAGATGATCTTCGATGAGCCGGACTGCTTTAACGCCCTGATCGCGCGTTACGGGCGGTTCGTCGGCTGTTTCAACTATATCTCCGTCGTGGGAAAGAAAACGCCGGACCTCGACGAAAAGGCCGGCTATTACGGAGAACTGCTGGTGCTGAAGGCGCAGGAACTGGGTCTGAATACCTGCTGGGTCGCAGCGTCCCACGGCAAGAGCGCCGCGAACGTTCTCGACGGGGAAAAGGAAGCCATCGTGATCTCGCTCGGATACGGCAGGACCCAGGGCAGACCTCACCGCAGCAAATCGGCCGAGCGGGTCAGCGAACTGACGGAGGGCGATCCGGACTGGTACCGGCGGGGCATCGAAGCGGCGCTTCTGGCGCCGACCGCCATCAATCAGCAGAACTTCCGGTTTTCCCGGGAGGGAGATCTGGTCACGGCCCGGGCGGGCAGGATCGGGAAATGCCTCCGGATCGATCTCGGGATCGCCAAGTGTCATTTTGAACTGGCCGCGGGACGGGAAAACTTCCGTTGGGCCTGACCGAGCCAAAAAAGAACGGCGTCGGATCTGTTTTGATCCGGCGCCTTTTTCGCGTCGTCAGTGCTATGTGGTGATTTCCAGCTCGATGCTGAAGAAGCCGCCGCTGAGCTCCCAGGGGAGCGACAGCCCGTCGGGGACCGAGATCTCGTTCCCGTTGTCGAAGACGAAGACCAGCTTCTTGTCGTGCAACGGCCGGAACCCGCTTTTCGGAAGACCGGCCCATCCCAGGATACCGCACCGGTCGATGCCGGTCCGGATGTGTGAGATCGTCTCCGCGTCGACGTTCGTACAGTTCTCGAATATCTCCGATAGGCCGTACCGGCTCGTCTTCCGGTTCTGACCGGTCCCGTCTGGAAGGAGGGTCAGCGTCACGCTCGTGAATCCATCCTCCCCCCGGTCCTCTTGGAAACGGATCTCGCGGAGGTCGGCAACCCCGGGCAGACGGACGCGTTCTCCGCTCATGATCCGCCGGAACAGGCTGACGATCGACAGGCCGGCATCCCTCGGGAGGACCGGTGACTGATTGTCGGAAAAGCTGATCTCTTCGCCGCCGGCAAAGCGGATGTCCACGCTGCCTCCGAAATCTTTCGGCAGGCCGTTCGTGCGGGAGTGATAGCCGTTCTGCTCCGCCAGTCGGCAGTCTTTCGCCAGCGTGGCGAGCGAACGGGACGGATCGGCCTTTACCAGCGCCCAGCCGGCGGAGCGTTCGGAATGGTAATCGCGTCCGTCAGATGTCTCGAGGTACAGGAACCAGCCGGCGTCCGCAGGGGCTGCAAACGCGGAGATATAGCCGATCCGGTCCTCGGCCGAACGCGCCGCAGGTCCCGGAAACGGGAGCATGGAGGTCGCATGGAAGACAAGCACCTCGTCGGAGAGGATCGTCTTCGGCGCGTTCGTGTCCAGCGTGGCGTTGGTCCCGCCGCAGGCGCCTTCCGGCACCTGCTTCAGGATCTTGATACCGTCCATCATGGGTCAGATTCCTTTCGTGTCGGTTCAGTCGTAGGTCTCGAAGATTTCGCCGTCGAACCGCGCGGCCGTTTCGTGATCCTGGCGGTCGCGAATCGTCCACAGGTAGCAGGGAACGCCGAGCGAGCGGACGAAGCGGAAGAAGACGTTTTTCGTGTTCTTTACGTTATAGGCGATGAAATCCGGCCGGGAGACGCAGTCGAAGCAGAGGCAGGAGAGAAGCGAGCCGAGGATGGCGCCGATCGGGCCGTGCGAGACGTTTTTGATCCCGCCGGACAGCTGACCGCAGCATACGTCCGGAAGAAGGCGGCGCATCTCCCGTACGATCGAGGGATGGAAACTCTCGATCAGATAGGGCTGACGGCAGGACGAGAGTGCGTCCGCCACGGCGCGGCAGGTCTCGCGGTTTCGTCCGACGGTGGACTGCTTGATCTCCAGAAGGAACGGGATCTTTCCGTCAAGAACGGCGAGGACTTCCTCGAGGGAAGGGATTTCCTCGTCGGTCCCGGCGAGACGGAGCTTCTTCGCCTCCGCGAAGGAGAGCGCGTCCGTCTTGCCTTCGATGCCGCACATCCGGACGAGATCGTCGTCATGGAACACGATCAGACGGTCGTCGGTCGTCAGGTGAACGTCGAATTCGACCGCCAGACCCGCTTCCGCCGCGCGGCGGAACGCGGACAGGCTATTTTCCGGAACGCCGCCGCCGAACAGGCCGCGGTGCGCGAAACGCATCCCGCTCTCGAAGGGAACGGCGCGTCGGCCGGGATAGATCAGGAACAGAATGGCGAGAAGAATCAGGATGACGATGGAGCAGACCCAGATCATTTCTCGAAACTCTCCACGACTTCCATGGTGTCCGGCTTGGAGTCGCCGTGACGGACGAACAGCATGGTAACGAAGGCGATGGCGGAGAAGACCGCCGCGTAGGGGAAGAGGATCCGGTAGCTTCCGGTGATGTCGAACAGCGCGCCGGAAAGGATCGGCGTCAGGATCTGCGCCGCCATGGAGCAGGCGTAGTAGATACCGGTGTATTTCCCGATATCGCTTCCCTTGCTCATTTCCACGACCATCGGATAGGAGTTCACGTTGATGGAGGCCCATCCGATCCCGACCAGGGCGAAGACCACATAGGCGAGCGGCGTGATGGAGGTGAAGAAGAAGGCGGCCACGTAGGCGGCTCCCATGATCGCCACACCCCCGATGATGACTTTCTTCCGGCCCAGTTTGCTGGACAGGATCCCGATCGGGAAGAAGCAGAGCGTCGCCACAATCGTCGCGACCATGAGATAGGTGGAATAGGAGTCGGTCGTATCGCCCCAGACTTCTCTCGTGTAGCGGGAGAACGCACTGGTGACGGCGTTGTAGGCAAAGAACCACATCACGATGGAGATCAGGATGAAGACCAGGGACCGCTTCACGTCCGGGGGCATCTTTCCCTCCTGCTTGACCTCCTCCTTGGTCTCGTCCACATCGTAGACGGCCACTTCCCGGGCGACCTTGTTCTCACGGATCGTCAGGAACAGGACGAGGATGCAGACCACCATGATGATGGCGACCGAGAGGTAGGCCGGGAAGTAGTTGCCGGTGGCGGTAGGCTGGAATACCTTGATCAGGACCAGCGTGACGAGACCGCCCGCCGTTCCCATAAGGTTGATGATGGCATTGGCCTTGGAACGGAGCGGCTTCGGCGTCAAATCCGGCATGAGCGCGACCGCAGGACTGCGGTAGGTGCTCATGGCGAGGAGGGCGCCGCCCAGCACGATCATGAAGAAGATCATGGAGCCGGACGAGTTGGCGGAGGGAATCAGCAGGGTGAAGACCACGGCCAGCGCCGTGCCGCCGAGAATGAAGGGCATCCGGCGTCCGATGGGCGTGTGCGTCTTGTCGGATAGGGAACCGAAGAGCGGCAGCATGAACAGGGCGAGGATGTTGTCGAGTGCCATGATGATACCGATCACCGTGTCGGACAGATGGAACGTGTCCTTCAGCATGATCTGGATCGTCGGGTCGTACATCTGCCAGAACGTGCAGATGGAGAAGAACGCAAAACCGATGAGGAATGTCCGCTTGTAATTCAGTTTCATATTGCCTCCTGTCGGCGCCTGTCCGGACGGACGGGCGAATTCTGTTTTCACTATATCATAAAAACCAGCCCGGCGCAAGGGGCTGTGGACAGATGAAAAAGAACATTTGTCCCATATGACTGATTGGAAATGTTCAGCTTATGCGTGAAAACCGCATATTCAACGGCAGAAAGATGACTGTAAAGCACATGATCGGTGCGGCGGTGTGAGAAGCTGATCAAGGGGGAAAGCCAAATTGAAGACCGGCATTGAACGCAAAAACACACGCGTGCGTTTTCCGTGCGTTCGCGTGTGTTTTTTAATTCATATTCATTTTGTGGTGAGAACAATTCCCGCATAAAAACTTCTTTACCGCTCAAAAACCACTTTGCAGATCCCGGTGTCATCAAGATCATTTCGCTTCAACATTGCCCGCTTATTATCTCCGAATTTGAAAAACTCTCTGATTCCTTCGTCTGCGTTAGTTGCTTCAGCATAATCCTCGCAGTTCAATACCCGAGGAATTTTCTTAGGGATTTGTCGGGCAGGAGGTCCTTCTTGCCGAGTCCAAAAGAGCAACCCGGAACGATCTCAAGATATCGATCCAGAAAAGCCCCATAGGTCTTTGCCTCAAAGCAGTCCGGTGTGATGAAAAAATCCCTGCTGCCGCCGGTCGAACGGTTTCCGGCCGTTACGCTCACTTTGTAGTCGCCCGACTTCAGTTTATAGAAGACGTAACTCTCAAGATTCCAACCGTTCAGATCGATATGTCCGAAATGAGGAGAATAACTGGCCACGGTTTCATTCTCCCGGAGAGCCACATTCTGATAGTCGTTTTCCACCCATTCCATAAACTGTTCCGCGCTTTCGACGTCGTACACGGAATACTCGCCTTCGCCCCGATACCTTCTGACGAATTCCAGATCTCCGTCGACCCTTTGTATATCATACTGCCAGGTTTTCGTGAGCATCTCTTTGTCAAGCCAGCGATAGTCTTTTTTGACGTTTTTGAAGGCCGTTTCCAGATATACGTTAATATCAGTACCAAACTTGAATTTCTCCTCAGGATTTGAGTGTGCAACCGTATCGTGCGTGTATGAACATAGAAAACCGATGAACTCGTCTGCGGCAGTACCTTCCGTCCAGGGGGTCACTATATCCGAATTATCATAATAGTTTTTGCTGATCTGACCGAAAACGTATTTTCCATGCAGCGGTGCGATCTGCCATACCGGAGTCTTCTTTTTCATCATCGTTACGGTTGCCCAGCAGAACTCCTCGCGCAGCTTCATCAGCGCTTTTTCATAATATGCGCCGATATCAGTTCCGTATTTGAACAACTCCGGATCTGCGGCGGGATTCCTGTTCAGTTTCTTTTCGCGCTTTTTCTCATTTTCCCGCTCTACCTCCCTCGC
>JAEEGL015536344.1_pt1 | contig 16127 bp, 14 predicted proteins | sample 9134231 | NCBI WGS metagenome assembly JAEEGL01 (sample SAMN16246548, study PRJNA631951) | gut metagenome | biome: gut microbiome; feature: rumen; material: fiber-attached | host: Bos | place: Iran: Karaj | collected 2018-10
GAGCCAGGTGCCCCATTCGGGAAATGCCCCGAGTATCCAGGATTCGCGGGTGATATCCTCTATTTTCGGCATATATACGTCCTCCCATATCATAATAATCAAAGCCGGATATCTGGATAAGCCTGCCAGCAGCAATAACATCAATTGCGGATACGCCGTGCAGGTCAAAATCTGCGGTGCGCCCGCCGACGGTCGCCGCTTTTTCATGCTTATACTTTTTTTATAATTATATCATCGTGATCGTTATATTTCAACAAAGCGAAAGGGCCGGATACCGGCCCTTTGTTTATTGTTTTATCTTGCCGTCTCCTCAAGAACTCCGTTTTCAAGGCGGAATATCCGGTCACAGCCGGTAAGTGTGGAAAGACGGTGCGACACGATTATCATGGTTTTGTCACGGTACTGCTCCCTCAAGGTCTGAAGGAATCCCTTTTCGTTGAGAACGTCCAGATTGCTGGTCGGCTCGTCCATCACCAGAATATCTGGCTCGGTCAGCATGATGCGGGCAATGCCTACGCGCTGCTTTTCTCCGCCGGACAGGCGGTTGCCCATCTCCCCCATCTGAGTTTGATATCCATCCGGAAGAGTAAGGATAAAATCATGTATGCCGGCTCTTTTTGCGGCCGTCTGTATCTGCTCCATGGATGCGTCGGGACGGCCTATCGCAATATTAGCCGCGATGGTGTCGTTGAACAGGAAGGTGTCCTGCTCCAGAAAGCCGATCTTTGAATACAGACTGGATATTTTTATTTCGTCCATCGGGACGCCGTCGATCGTGATACGGCCGGAGGTGGGCTCCCAAAACCGCAGAAGCAGTCTCAGTATGGTGGATTTTCCTATACCGCTCTGCCCCATGATCCCTATCTTGTCTCCCTTGCCGAAGGAAAGGTCGACCCCGTCGAGTATCACCGGGGACGACGGATTGTATCTGAATGAAACGTTTTCAAAACTCACCCGGTTTATTTCATCGATCTCCAGTGCGTCCTGCGGTTCCGATACCTCGGGCTCGGTATCCTGGAGCGAGAAAATTCTCTCAGACGCTGCATAGGTGTCCAGAAGGCTGGATATGACCTTGGTCAAAGACTGGGTGGACGAGAACGATGCGGACACTATGAACGAAAGGACTATGACGCCGGAAGGATCGTTCACGCCCCTGCTTATGAGATACGACGCGACTGCAATTATGAATATCCTCGCAAGATAGATAAAGAACGTCGGAGCAGACGTCACGAGCTGCTTGTGATAGGTCTGCTTGTGCGCGACACGGTTTATTTCGACCGTCTTGTCCCTTACCATTTTCATGCGGTTTTCGCCGTAATTGAATATCTGTATGTCCTTCAGGCCAAAAACGCTTTCGATTACCAGTTCCTTCAGCTCTCCGGAATACCGGCGCGAATCGCGGCCGATCTTTCTGCCGATACGCAGGGCGAGAAGGGGTATGGCTACCGAAACGACTATGTATATCGGAAGAAGGACCAACGCATATCTGTAATTCTTGCACAGAGCGAATATCAGCGTGAACGCGGGAAGCAGTATCACGGTGAAGAGCGGTCCTATGGTGTGGCCGAAAAAGAATTCCAGCGTTTCTATGTCCGAGACGGCAATGGAAAGAGTCTCTCCTTTGTGTCTGTCGACCATGCAGGCGGGCGCAAGCTGTCTGATCTTTTCAAAAAGCGTGACTCTCATATTGGCAAGCAGCCTGTAGGCGCCGGCGTGTGAAGTGTAACCCTCAATATAACGGCATGCCACAATGAGGACGGCCGATACCATCATAAGCGCGCCCCAAAGTACGGAAGATCCCGAGCTTATGAGGCCTATGACACTGAGAATAAAAGACGCTCCGAAGGCCATTAGCCCTATGTGTGCGAAATTACCCACTATGCTGGCAAGAGTAGCCAGAGCGATCGTCTTTTTTTCAGGTCCTGCAAGTTTGAAGAGGCGGCGGCTGACCTTCCAGAATCCCTGTTTTTCAGTCATTGTCCGTACCCCCTTCTCCCTGGTGTTCCAGTTTGGACTGTTCCTCGACCATATTGCGGTATAACTCCGACTCTGTCATGAGACTGTCGTGATCTCCCGAGGCAGAGACCTCGCCGTTCACCAGAAGATAAATGCGGTCAGCCCTGCGGATAGTGGAAAGTCTATGAGAAATGATTATCAGCGTATGGGTCTGCGCAAGTTCGTTTATGCACTCCCATATCTCGTTTTCACTGTCTATATCCACGCTGGAGGTGGCCTCGTCAAAAATAATGGTCGGGGCGTTTGACAAAAGAGCACGGGCGATCCCTATTTTCTGCTTCTGCCCGCCGGAAAGCTTTCCTCCGGCATCTCCTACGTCTGTCTTAAGTCCGTCGGGCAGAGCGCAGACCCAATCGCTGAGGCGCACCCTCATAAGAGCGTCCATAAGCTGCTCTTCTGTGGCGTCCGGCGCCGCCATGCGCAGATTGTCTTCTATGGTGCCGCTGAATATGCTGACGCTTTGAGGCACCATTATTACCTGCTTTCTCAGCTCCTCCGGTGTTATACTTAGATAATCTCGGCCGTTCAGAGTGATTCTTCCGCTCTCGCAGTCATAAAACCTGAGAAGAAGGCCGGCGGCCGTGCTTTTCCCGCAGCCTGATCTTCCTATAAGCGCGACCGTGCTGCCTTCCGGAATCTCTATGGAAACGTCCTTGAGCACGTGCCCCCTTCCTGCATATGCAAAGCTGACGTGCTCCATTTTTATGCCTCTGAAGGTTTCACCCTCTTCCGGTAAAAACTCGCGGGTCGGACGGGACGCGTCGATATCCAGTATCTCCGAAATGTTCTGCGCTGCGGCGATGCCTCCGAGCGCCTGATGGGTAGAGCCCATAAGTTCGCGGATCGATGCATAAAAGCCATAGGACAGCATGAGCACCATCAGGGCGTCGGAAAGCGTGGCCGTGCCTTTATAAAGCTGCACTCCCACGATCACGACCGCTGCGAATACCGAACCATAAAGCATGCCTTCGGTCATAAGGAAGGACAAAAAGTTCATCTTCATTACGCCCATGATTATCCTGTTATAATGACCTGCCTTGCCGCGAAGCATCTCGGTGCGGTACTCGTCGCGTTTGAAAAGTTTGAAAGTGGTAATGCCCTGAAGACTTTCAAGATAGTACCCGGTGAGATCTCTGAGACTTTCCCAGTATTCCTTTTTGAGCTTGTTGAGCACCTGTCTGAACACATTATTCGCCGGCAATATCAGAAAGGATACCGCAAAAAGCAGCATGGCTGCAGGCAGCGAAGCGTCCTTGATACGCATAAAAAGATAAAACGGCGAAATGAGCGCGTAAAAAAGACCAGGCAGATAACCGGTATAATAGAGCTGCATGTTTTCAACGCCGTCAGACGCCGCAGTTATCGCGGTCGCGACGCCGATCTTGTCCACGTTTCCGACGTCGAGCTGAAGTATCTTTGAAAAGATCCTGCGGCGAAGATTGAGCCTCGCGGTCTGCGCGCAGCGGTATTCCGCCTCACCTACGAGCAAACTGCCTATCAGCATAAGAAGAGCGGCCAAAAACGCCGATATCACCGCGCTTTTAAGGTCTATATCCGACTCTATAAGACTGCCCAAAAACCCGGAAAGCGCCTTCGCAAATTCCGCGGTGCCCACCAGCACCAGCATCTTGCATATCACGATCAGCGCGATCCATCCTCTGATGCCTTTTGACATTTTTAAAAGGGTCTTGTTTATAAGAAGCATCTGATTCTTCCTTTTTTATGTAAATGACTTTATATTTATATCACAATCGACGCCGAATCACAAGAACACAAAACGAGATCCCGATACGGAAAGACCGATACGGGATCTTTGTTCGTAACTTGAATTTGTAAGGCGATCAGACGGATCAGGCAAGGGCGGCTCCCAGGGCCCTGCAGGCGGCAAGCACCTCGTCGTCGGGTGCGCCGTTGCATATCACAAAGTCGCACACCATGATCGCTCCGTCGTTTTTGCACGTTTGCGTCCAATTACGCATCCATTCTCCGTCTCCCCATCCGTATGAACCGAACAGGGCGATCTTTTTGCCGCATAGCTTAGGCTCGCAGGCGTTGAAAACAGGCGCGAACTCCGAATCTTCAAGCTCCTCGGAGCCCATGGAAGGGCAACCGAAGGCTATGGAATCGAATCCGTCCGCCAGATCTGCGCTGAATTCGGAACAATTGAAAAGCACGGCTTCGGCTCCCGCCGCGGATGCGCCGGCAAGTACGGCATTCGCCATGGTCTCAGTGTTTCCCGTGCCGCTCCAGTATACGATTGCTGTTTTGCTCATTTTGTTTCTCCTTTACAGTTGATCAGCAGCTCACTATGAGCTTTTCAAATGAAATATTTTTATCAAAAGCCTCGCGGTAGACCGCGGCGCATTTTTTATATGCGGTGAATTTTGCCAAGGCGCTGTCAAGGTCGCCGTACACCTTCCACAAGCCCGTATATTTGGCTTTATCGGCCCCCTTGTAAATAAACCCTTCCACGTCGTCCGGCGGATAGCCGAGAAACAGACCTATCTCATGAGGAAAGCCCGAGCCGGAATTCAGCCTGCGCGAAAGCTCGGCGACGCACAGTTCGGCGCTGTCTGCGGGATAACCTTTGTCTTTCAGGATAGACAGTGCTTTTGAGTCTGCAAGATCCCGTTTCAGTTTTTCCGGCCTGTATAAATAGACGAGCGCGCCTTTTTCACTGAAGCGGAGAGGCACCATCCTCGCTCCTCTCGGTACGAGAGAGGAATTATACCTTCTCACCGATCTCATGAAGGATAAACGGTCGTAAACGCGGCAGTTGAAAAGGCTCCCCGTTTTTATGCCCGCAAGAGTCGGAGAACACTGGGAGATAATAAGATCGTCAGACACCCTGAAGAATCCTTTCCCTGCGCTCTTCCATTATTTTCTTAAGCGCGCTCATGGAGCTGGAGTGACATCTTTCGACAGCCACGTTTTTTCCCTTTACCTCGCTCATCACCGACTGAAGCATCTTATGGGACATCGTATTTGTAAAAAGTATCAATAGATTCGGAGTGCCGATATTTTTCATGCTTTTTTCGAGCTTGCTGTATACCTTTGCCTTGTAATCATAGGATTCACAAAGCTCCTGATAGCGGCGGTTCATACATTCGTTCCCGCCGATGATTACTACGCTCATATTACGCTCCTTTCTGAGTTAGTTGTGACTACCCATTGTGCTGAAATATAATGCCTCAACGGCATTATGTGCTACTGAATAAAGTTAGTTATATCTAACTGATGTGATCACTATATCATATAGTTTATGCGATGTCAATAAAAATAAACGCAGGCTGTAAAATTATTCAGCATGACGGGAAAGCAAGCTCGGCCTTGAAAAGATCTCCGTCGACTAACAGCTCGAAGCTTCCGCCCTGTAGCTGCGTAAGGGTCTGAGCGATGCTGAGTCCCAGGCCGCTTCCCTCTCCGGTCCTTGCGGCATCTCCTCTAACGAAGCGTTCCAAAAGCTCTTCCGCGGGTATATTGAGCGCGTCGCGCGACACGTTTTTGAATACGAGCTTAACGTTTTGAGCGTCCCTAAGGACCTCGACGTACAGTCTCGTGCCCTCAAGGGCGTATTTGCACGCATTTGACAGAAGGTTGTCTATGACCCTCCACGTGAGATCGCCGTCCAGCATGGCGAAGATTTCCTCTTCGGGAAGAGTCAGCACCGGCGTGATGCGCCTTGCCTCCAGCTTATCGGAATATTCTCCCACGGCCTGCCTTATCATCTCGTTCACGCTGTGGCGCGAGGACTTAATCTCCACGTTTCCGGTTGCGGCCTTTGACAGCTCCACCAGATCCTCGGTGAGCTTTTTCAGTCTTTTGCTTTGTCGGTCGAGAACGTCGAGATATTCATTGACACGCTCCGGATCGTCGTTTTTACGCAGGATGTCGACGTAGTTGATTATGGATGTGAGCGGGGTCTTTATATCGTGGGACACGTTGGTTATGAGCTCAGTTTTCAGCCTTTCGCTCCTGAGGCGCTCCTCCACCGCCCGGTTGACGCCGAGCGAGATGCTGTTGAGCGCTTCGGCGTGTTTTTTGGGCTCGCGGAACATCCATTTCGTGTCGACCGTCAGATCGGCGTTGCCCTCGGCTATTTCGTCCGCCGCAGCTCTCAGCCTTTTGAGGTTTGAGAAGAACACGATCGCGGCGCCGAAAAGCAGGCATCTCAGGATAAGCCATACCGCAAGGCGCGCCTGTCTTCCCGGATAATAGGAACCGAAGAAGAGGAAAAGCTCGAAAACCGTTATCACAAGCATCGTGAGCGCGGCCTTCCACACCAGCGGTATGGAGCGCAAAGCGTGACATACGACGCGGAGCAAAGCAGCTACGCCGCGATAAAGCAGATGAAGGATCTTGAAAATCAGCGTATTTTTCCACCATCCGCCCAGCTTTACTCTCGCTGAAAAGCTTACGGAAAGCCAGGTGAAGATCAGCGCCGCGGCGCCGCAAAAAACGCTCGCGGACACTACGTCCAGATACCCGCCGCGGGGTATGAGATCCTCATAAGCGTAGATCAAAAGGAAAATCGCGAATGCGGCCGCCGCGGCCAGCACGTCGAACGGGACGCCGTAAAAATAACCCGGGACGAGCTCGCTCCTTCCTTCTCTGTGTCCGGCGGAAAACATGAGGAAAACATAGCACGCTATAATCCCGAGCGCCGAAAGCGCCGCTATGACATAGACCGCGTAACGAAACGAAAACAAAAGCCCGATCACCGTATTTGCGACGCTGTATCTGTCGCGCACCGCAAAAGAATCCAATTGGACCTCGACGTAGTACGTATTAGCGACGGTCACCGGATCGTCGTCTCCCCGGTAGTTCCCTGTGTAGCTATAATAGCCGTCTCCCATATCAACGAACGTGAGTTTATGCTCATACAAAGGATACCCGGGAAGATCTCCTGCGCCGTAGAATCCCGTGCTTTGCCACACAGGCTCGTCCGGGCTGATGGCGCGGATCACCCTGTATTCCGCGTTGTTCTGCGCGGCATAAGCGTCGGCGAGCTTGCCGAACATTTCACGATCATTAAAATAATCGTTCAGCAGCCCTTCGGCGTCGCTCACCGCTATGGAGTTGAAGGCGGCATTTTTTGCGCTCCACTCGCTTTGATCATAAAGATCGAGCCGCCACATCACGGGGATCGCCGCGGCGGACGCCGCAAGAAGACCGGTAAAAATGCAGAGCAGTACGAAAGCAAGCACCTTGCTTTTTACTGAATACGTCATGCGTTTTTTCATCTTACCCCATCCTCCAGCTTATACCCGAGTCCCCACACCACCTTCAGATACCTCGGCTCGGACGGATCGATCTCAATCTTTTTTCTCAAATGACGGATGTGTACGGAAACGGCGTTTTCCGCTCCGAAGGAGTTTTCGTTCCATACGAGCTCGTAGATCTGGGAGGATGAAAAGATCCTTCCAGGATGCTTTATAAGCAGCTTCAATATATTGTACTCTATCGGCGTCAGCGTGACGTTGTCGCCGTCCACGGTGACCGTTTTTGCCTCCTCGTCAAGGCTTATGGGACCAACCGTCCACAGCTTTGACTCGTTTTGAGGGAGCTTGGCGCCGAGACGGGTGTACCTTCTCAGCTGGGAGTGGACCCTGGCGAGCACCTCCGCGGGATCGAAGGGCTTGGTTATATAATCGTCCGCGCCCACGTTGAGGCCGAGTATCTTGTCCCCGCTCTCGCTCTTCGCGGTGAGCAGGATTATCGGCACGTTGCTCTTTTCGCGTATTCTGGATACGGCCGAAATGCCGTCGAGCCCGGGCATCATGATATCCATGATCACAAGATGGATCTCGTTTTTTGAGATCGTTTCAAGGGCCTCTATGCCGTCGGATGCCGCAAAAATATTATAATCCCCGCCCGATAAATATATCTTCAGCGCGGAAAGGATATCCGGTTCGTCGTCGCAGATCAAAACGTTGTACATAAGTCATCTCCTCTTTCTTTGATTTTACCAGCACCGCTCTAAAATAAACAGAGTAAATTTCTTAAGATTTTTATAAGCTTTCACCTTAATAAAAATTTAAGAAAAAAGATCGCGGCTATTTACTATTTAGCTATTTACTATTTAATTATCTTGTGATAAATTGTCCTGCGGAAAGAAAGGAAGATGAAAAATGCCGCTCAAGTATATCGCGACCGCCCTCGGCGCCGCGCTAAAGGTATTCACGATATGGTTTTTTGTAACGTCGCTGTTTTTCAAAAAGAAGCTCAAACCCTTTGACCATCACGCGCCCAAAACGAGATTCGCCTGCCTTATCGCCGCGAGAAACGAGCAGGCAGTGATCAAGGATACGGTAAAAAGCCTGCTGGCGCAGGATTATCCCAAGGAGCTTTTCGACGTTTATGTGATCCCCAACAACTGCACCGACCTTACCGGGCAGGAAGCGAAAAAGGCCGGCGCCGAAATAATAGAATGCGCTCTTCCCGTAAAAAAGAAGGCGGACGCACTGAGACAGGCCGCGGAAACGCTTCGGGGCGAAGGCCACGACGTTTTCTGCGTTTTTGACGCCGACAATTTCGTCGATCCCGGATTTCTTTCCGCCATGAACGACGCCTTTTGCTCGGGCGCCAGGATCGCCAAGGCGCGGATGCTTGCGAAGAATCCCGCAGAATCATGGGTCTCCGGCTGCTACGCGATCTATTATGGGCTGTTCGACGCAATATTCAACCGTTCAAGGGCAGCCGTCGGCCTTTCGGCAAAGCTCGTGGGGACGGGCTTTGCCATACAGAAGGAGTTCTTGTACGAGATCGACGGCTTCAACTGTGAGACCATCGCGGAAGACGCGGAGCTTGCGGCACTCTGCGCGGCGTCCGGGCAAAAGGTATTCTGGGTGTCGAAGGCCGTGACCTACGACGAAGCGCCGGCAGATCTTAAGACCTCGGTAAAGCAAAGGATGCGCTGGAGCAGCGGAATAATGGACGTTGCGGACAAAAAGGTCCCGCGGCTGCTGCGCGCCGTCCGCGGCAAAAACGTGTTTCGTGCGCTGGATTCGCTTTTTACCGTTTGCGCGCCCTTCGCTCAGGCGCTGTCGCCGCTGCCTCTTATTCTATCCGCATCGTACTTTTTCATTTCGGGAACGGTACCGCGCGGCATCATTCTTTTACCGCTGAGTCTGGCGTTGAGCTGGGCGGCAAGCGCGGCTTTGGCGGCACTTACGGCCGCTTTCATAGGCGGCAAAGGAAAATGGGCGGTAAAAAGCGCCCTCATGTTCCCCGTATTCACCGTTTCATGGCTCCCCATACACGTGATCTCTTTGCTGCACAGAACGAGATCGTGGTCCGAGATAAGGCACAAAAACGGCGCCGCCCCCGAGAGCGGGCAGTACCGTGCCTGCGGCGCCGCGAACAATCTGTGACTGCCGCGTCTCTCTTTTTCGACTTTCCTCCCCGAACGGTCGGGGAGGAAAGTTTTTTACGGTAAAAACGGTTTGCGAGATTGAAAACAAGTCCCTATGATGGTAAAATCTATTTGTATCCGAATACAAAGGAGGCTTGTATGGACAAGAGCTTCTTCACGAACAACAGAAAGAGATTCGCCGAACTGCTCGAAGAGCCGAGCGTCGCTCTTTTCTATTCCGGCAGCGCACCCGTCAAAAGCAACGATCAGCGCATGTCTCCGTTTTCAGTCAACCGAAACTTCTACTACCTCACGGGCATAGACACCGAAAACGTTTGGCTGCTCATCGCCAAAAACGCCTTCGGCATCACCGAGATGCTTTTTACCGACCAGCCGGATGAAGAAATAATCAAATGGACCGGGCAAATGCTCACACGGGAGCAGGCGAGCGAGCTTTCCGGCATAAAGGAAGAGCAAGTCCGTTACACGCAGGACTTCGAGCGCCTTTTGTCAAGATACCTCGACACAAGCCGCCAAGACGTCAGCGTCTGGTTCTCTCTTGACAGACTGGATCTCAGCGTCCCGGCCACCGCGTCGGAAAGGCTTGCGATAAAGATAAGAAACAAGTATCCGTCCATTACCGTCAAAAACTCCGCTCCCCTTCTGGCCTCGCTCCGCTCGATAAAGACCGATGAGGAGATCGCCTGCATCAGAAAGGCCGGAGACGTCACCATATCCGCTCTCAGACATATGCTGCACACCGCAAAGCCGGGAGAATATGAGTATCAGTGGCAGGCCGATTTTGAGTATTACGTAGCCCGCTCCGGGCTTCGCATTGCGTTTTCCACCATCGCGGCGTCGGGCGAAAACGCCGTCATGCTCCATTACGAAGACAACAATTGCATAGCCAAAAACGGCGGGATGTTCCTTTTCGACCTCGGCGCCGAATATAAATACTATTCCGCCGACGTTTCGAGGACGTTCCCGGTGAACGGAAGGTTCACAGCAAGGCAGAAGGAGCTGTTTTCCATCGTCCGCGAGGCCCAGCTCGTCGCCATGGACAACATGCGCCCGGGCAATCCCGTAAGGGATTCCAACCGCGCCGTCATAGAGTTCTATAAGAAGGCTCTTCGCACCATAAAGCTCATAGACTGCGACGAGGACGTCACCAAATATTATTATCACGGCGTTTCTCATTCGCTCGGTCTGGATACCCACGACCCATGCGACCGCAAGATATATGAGCCGGGCATGGTGGTGACGGACGAGCCCGGACTGTACATCGCTCAGGAAGGGATAGGAATCCGTCTTGAAAACGACATACTCGTCACCGAAAACGGTCCGGAAGATCTCACCGGAGATCGTCTGCTGCAGCCGGATGAAATTGAACAGCTAATGGCCTGAAAGACCTAATAATAAGGAGGAAGCTATGGAAAGAAAGAACCTTTGGACCACTTACAACAAAAAGCAGCTCGCCGGCGTGGAAGCCCTGTCCAAAAAGTATCGCGCTTTTATGGACAAGTGCAAGACCGAACGTGAATGCGTCACGGAATACATAAAGATCGCCCGCGAGAACGGTTATGTGGAGCTTTCCGAAAAGAAAGCGCTCAAGGCCGGAGACAAAGTATACGTTTCGTTCATGGGCAAGACGATCGCATTTTTCCACATCGGCAAATCGCCCGTGCTGGAAGGCGTCAACGTCATCGCCTCGCACATCGATTCCCCCAGGATCGACATCAAGCAGAATCCTCTTTATGAGAACACCGAGTTCGCCTATCTCGACACCCACTATTACGGCGGCATCAAAAACTTTCACTGGGTGTCCAGACCGCTCGCCATCCACGGTGTCGTAGCAAAAAAAGACGGCTCCGTCATCAATATCTGCATCGGTGAGGACGAATCCGACCCGGTGTTCTTCATAACCGATCTGCTCATCCATCTGTCCGGCGAACAGATGGAAAAGAACGCAAGAAAAGTGATCGCCGGAGAGGATCTCGATATACTCGTCGGCTCCATTCCTCTTGCGGGTGAAGAAAAGAACGCGGTCGCCGCGAACGTCAAAAAGATTATCAAAGAAAAATACGGCTTTGAGGAAGAAGACTTCATTTCCGCGGAGCTCGAGCTCGTGCCCGCCGGAAAGAGCCGCGAGGTCGGTTTTGACCGCAGCCTGATCATGGCCTACGGCCAGGACGACAAGGTATGCGCATTCACCTCCTTCGAGGCCTTAATGAACTCGAAGACGGCAGACAAGACGGCCTGCGTCCTTTTGTTCGACAAGGAAGAGGTCGGAAGCTACGGAGCCACCGGCGCCCAGTCCGTCTTCTATGCCGACGCGATCGCAGAGCTCCTCGAAGCTCAGGGAAGCTCCCGCGACATCGACGTCCGCCGCTGCCTGGTACGCTCCAAAGTACTCTCCTCCGACGTCAGCGCCGGCTTCGATCCTTTGTATCCCTCAGTATTCGAACTCAAAAACACCTCCTTCCTCGGCAAAGGCGTCACCTTCAACAAATATACCGGATCTCGCGGAAAGTCCGGCTCCAACGACGCAAACGCCGAATTCATGGCTGACATACGCCGTATGATGGACGACGCGGGCGTCCAGTTCCAGACCGCCGAGCTCGGCCGTGTAGACGTGGGCGGCGGCGGCACGGTCGCCAAATTCATGGCCCAGATGGGCATGCAGGTCATCGACTGCGGCGTGCCCGTTTTGTGCATGCACGCCCCGTGGGAGATCGTCAGCAAGGCAGATCTGTACGAGACCGTACGCGGATATGAAGCCTTTATAAAGGGATAAAGCAAAAAAAAAAGGATGCCGCAAGCTTGCGGCATCCTTTTTTTTATTCAGATCTTGATCTGCTCGCGTACCTTCGCGTCGGGATCCACGGTCAGCTGGCCGGAGTATTCCACCCTGCCGATCACGCAGTCGGTCCCGATATGCACCTCTACGCCGCGGACTGCGTCGGCATCGGTATATTCAAGCTCGACCGTTTCCGCCTCGACGGACGGCACGATCAGGCGCGGCTGTTTGGAAAAGAGATTGAACACGTTCTTCTGCTTGAAGGCACGCACTTCCCTGCCTTTAATGGAGTCTGCCGTGCTGACTCCGTTGAGCTTTATCTCGATCAGCTCTCCGCTGAGTTCTCCTTTTATCTCGATCGAGCCGGAAGAGTGAAACTCTTTGGCGAGGACGTCCCCTCCCGCTTTGAGCGAGCCGCTTATATGCATTTCATCCGCCTCTGCACATCCCGCGAGTTTGAAGCTTCCGGATGAGTGCAGACTTTCCGAACGGAAATCGCCTTCGACGTGCAGACTGCCGGATGCGTCGACGGAGCCGCTCACCTGTACGTCCGCCTGCGTTTTCAGCGATCCCGAGATCCTGGCCGATTCAGCCTGCAGCCCTCCGTTTATCGTCGTCGATCCCGAGCAGGAAAGATGCCCGTGGACGGTCAGATCCCCGTCTTCTATCTTGCACGTGCCTGAGACTTTGAACGAATCGCATTCGACCGACCGGTCAAATCTGCCGCTTCCGCTGATCTCCAGCGTCTCGTATCTTCCTCCCGATCTGCGGCTCGAACCGCAAACGTGAACTTTTTCAAACTCGTTCATATTTTATACTCCTTTCGATCGTAGTTATCACGCGCCGAAGCACGGCGCTTTTACTATATCTTTATGCTCACTCGCGTACCGTCCGAGCTTTGGACGCAGGCGAGATAAAAATGGCCGTTTCTTTTGACGAACCGTCTTAATCCGGAATATATACAGTCGACCGTTTCGCGCATGCCTAAAAGATCCACGTCTTTATCCCGGCTCATCAGTCTCCACAGCATCCTGCTTTTCAGAAAAACGAGCGGGATCCAAACAGATATGCGGAAACGATCTTCTTCATCTACGCTCTTTACGACGATCTTCATTCGATGATCACTTTTACCTGATCGCCGTCCGAACTGGTTATCTCCGCGATCTGCCCCACGACCCCCTGTTCCGCAAGCTCAATGATCTGTTTGAAATCGATACTTTCAAGCACAGGGTTTCCGTTTATCATAGGCAGCTTCATGCCCGAGTTCAAGACCGCTTTGATAAGGGATATCGGCAGATTGACGCTCACTCTGTCTCCGTCGGACGATATAACGCGCACTTTCATAATAAGCTTGTCTGCGTCTTTTCTGTTCTCTTTCGAAAGTATAACGGCGGTCGTCTGTTCTTTTCCCAAAAGCTCGTCTACGGAAACGTCCAGAACGTCCGAGAGATCGACGAGGATACCGACGTCGGGCAATGAGGCATCGTTCTCCCATTTTGATACCGCCTGAGCGGTGACGTTCACTCTTTTGGCTACTTCTTCCTGCGTCATATCCTTTTTCCTGCGCAGTCTGTAAAATCTCTGGCCGAAGGTCTCACTCATCAAAATCACCTCTTTGTCCCGATTATATGCGTTCCGTCCGGCCAAAGTAAATAAAGCGTTCGTTGAAAATGCGCTTTTCGGGGTTGTAAAAAACTCAACCGATGATTGATAAGCAAAAAAGGCGGTCATGAACCGCCTTTTTTATTACTTTTTCATCAGGAATCGGTCGATGGCGGACGCCGCGGTCTTGCCCGCCCCCATGGCGGAAATGACGGTGGCGGCTCCTGTGACCGCGTCGCCTCCGGCGTACACGCCCGGGCGGGAGGTAAGCCCGTCTTCGTTTACGACAATGCCTCCCCGGCGGTTCACTTCAAGGCCTTTGGTGGTGTTTTTGATAAGCGGGTTCGGCGAGGTGCCGATCGCCATAATCACCGTGTCCACGTCTATCACGAACTCACTGCCTTCTATCGGCAGCGGGCGGCGTCTCCCCTTTTCGTCCGGCTCGCCGAGCTCCATCTTTATGCAGCGCATGCCGCATACGAATCCGTTTTTCGGATCCTTCGGGTTTTCCTTATCGTAATATCCCAAGATCTCGACGGGATTGGTCAGAAGGCGGAAGTCGATCCCTTCCTCTTCGGCGTGCTCCACTTCCTCACGTCTTGCGGGAAGCTCCTCCATCGACCTTCGGTAAACGATATAAACCTTTTCGGCGCCGAGGCGAAGAGCCGTGCGCGCGGCGTCCATGGCGACGTTCCCGCCGCCCACGACGGCCACCTTGCCGCCCTTCATTATGGGCGTGTCGGGCGAGTCGAGATACGCCTTCATAAGGTTGCTGCGGGTAAGAAATTCGTTTGCCGAATATACTCCGTTGAGGCTTTCGCCCGGTATGTTCATGAAGTTGGGAAGTCCGGCGCCGGAACCGATGAAAACGGCCTCATAACCCTGTTCGAAAAGCTCGTCGATCGTAAGCGTCTTGCCTATGACCACGTTTGTCTCGACGTCGACGCCGAGCGCCTTGAGCGTTTCCACCTCGGCCGCCACTATCGCCTTCGGCAGGCGGAACTCCGGGATGCCGTAAACCAAAACTCCTCCCGGCGTATGCAGCGCCTCGAAAACCGTGACCTTATATCCCTTTTTCGCGAGGTCTCCCGCACAGGTGAGCCCGGAAGGGCCGGAGCCTACGACGGCCACCCTGTGTCCGTTGGGCTCGGGCGGGACACAGACGCGATCGGCGTGCTCGTTGTGCCAATCCGCGACGAACCTTTCGAGGCGTCCTATCCCGACGGGCTCAAACTTTACGCCCATGGTGCACCTGTTCTCGCACTGGCTCTCCTGCGGACACACCCTGCCGCAAACGGCGGGAAGAGAAGAGCTTTCGGCGATCTTTTTATACGCGCCCTCGATATCTCCGTCCTTGAGCTTCATTATGAAGCCGGGGATATCTATATTTACCGGGCATCCCGAGACGCACGGCTTATTCTTGCAGTTCAGACAGCGCCCGGCTTCCTCCAGCGCCGTCTCGAGTGAATAGCCGAGGGCGACCTCATCGAAATTGTGCGCCCTGGCCTCGGGCCTTTGCGACGGCATCTCGTGTTTTTTCGGTATCAAAGCCATATCATTCACCTTTCGCCAGAAGATTGCAGGCGGCTTCGTAAGCGTGCTTTTCAAAGCCCGAGTACATCCTGCTCCTCGATATCGCCTCGTCGAAATCGACCTCATAACCATTGAAATCGGGGCCGTCGACGCAGGCGAACCTGGTCACCTTCTCACCGTTTCTATCCAGAGTAAGGCGGCAGCCTCCGCACATGCCCGTGCCGTCTATCATTATCGGGTTCATGGATACTGTGACCGGAACGCCGAACGGCTTTGCCGCCGCGGTCACGAATTTCATCATGACGAGGGGCCCTATCGCGATTATCTCGTCAAACCGCTCCCCGGCCTCGAGAAGCTCCTTGAGCGGAACGGTGACGTTGCCCCGGCGGGCGTACGAGCCGTCGTCCGTCATGACGATGAGTTTATTCGAGCACGCCCTGAACTCATCCTCCAGAATGACGAGCTCGCGGTTTCTGAAGCCGATGATCGAGGTGACGTCGGCGCCCAGCCTGCTGAGCTCACGGGCTATGGGCATGGCTATGGCGCAGCCGACCCCGCCGCCGACTATACACGCCTTTTTTATCCCGCCGGTACGAGTGGCAAGCCCGAGCGGATCTACGAAATCAATGATATGATCCCCCTCGTTTTTGGCGTTGAGTTTTGCCGTCGTGGCGCCGACCACCTGGAAAATGATGGCAACGAGACCTTTCTGCGGATCGGTCCCCGCCACGGTAAGGGGTATGCGTTCGCCGTTTTCGTCGCCGCGCAGTATTATAAACTGCCGGGCTTTTGCCTTTGCGGCGACCAGTGGGGCGTGTATCTGCA
>JAEEGL010798457.1_pt1 | contig 16126 bp, 12 predicted proteins | sample 9134231 | NCBI WGS metagenome assembly JAEEGL01 (sample SAMN16246548, study PRJNA631951) | gut metagenome | biome: gut microbiome; feature: rumen; material: fiber-attached | host: Bos | place: Iran: Karaj | collected 2018-10
CTTCAAAAGAAGTTCACCGTGGACTTCCTGAACAAGAAGATGAAGGTCAACGAAGGCGAAGTCCCTCAGTACTATGTCACGGACAGCCATCCGGCAATCATCGACAAAACGGAATGGGGTCTGGTGCAGGAGGAGATGGCTTTAAGGAAAGCGAAAGGCAATCACCATAACAGTCTCAGCCCGTTTTCATCGAAGATCGTCTGCGGAGACTGCGGCGCGTTTTACGGCAGCAAGGTGTGGCATTCCACGGATAAATATCGCCGAGTGATCTGGCAGTGCAACGCCAAGTTCAAGGGAGAGCGGAAATGCACTACACCACATTTGACAGAAGACGTTATAAAGGAAAGGTTCCTGCAAGCCTTAAGCAAGCTGGCTGAAGACCGCGATGCCTTGCTCGAAGACTGCCGGGTGATGGCAGACACGCTTTCCGATACCATCGCCATTGACCGGGAACTTGCAGAGCTTGCCGATGAGCTCGACACAGTGACTATACTGACGGAAAAACTGATAGCGGAGAACGCAACAACTGCAATGAGCCAGGATGAATACAACGAAAAGTACGACGGCTATGCGGAGCGTTACAACAAAGCACAGAGCAGGATCGACCACCTCAATGGACGAAAAACCACGCTGGCCTTTGAAGTCGATATGATCGAGTGCTTTGCGACAGAGATAAGGCTTCTTCCGGATCTGCCGGTCGAGTTTGATGACCGACTTTGGAACAGGCTTATCGAGAAGGTGACGGTGTACGCTGATGACACACTCGTATTCAGGTTCAGGAACGGCAGCGAGGTAACTCTATGCATCTAAACGATAGCTTTTCGCCATGCAAGGCACAGGGGCCAGATACGGCGTCTTTGAACAGCACACGGGCATCAAGAGCAGAGGACATTTGCACCTTCTGCTCTTTTTATCCCTTGGCGCACAAGGCTTTCCATGTTATAAAAAACGAAATAGCAGTTGACACGATCGTATCAACTGCTACATCAGATTTGGTTGCGGGGATAGGACTTGAACCTACGACCTCCGGGTTATGAGCCCGACGAGCTACCAGCTGCTCTACCCCGCGATGTTAAGTTTTTGGTGCCGAGAACCGGACTTGAACCGGTACGATATTGCTACCGGAGGATTTTAAGTCCTCTGCGTCTGCCTATTCCGCCATCCCGGCCCTTAGAAGAGTTATCGAGAGGCGAGGCTTCTGCCCCGCCTCTCTTTGGCTCCGGAGGTCGGGCTCGAACCGACAGCCTACCGGTTAACAGCCGGTTGCTCCGCCATTGAGCTACTCCGGAATATCAGGCACATTTTTCAGGCACTTTATGAGTGTAAATCAGAAAGAACGGCTTGTCAATAGCGAAAAAAATATGCCTCTGTGATATACTGAAACCGCGGACCGGCGGCGTTTAGAGCCCGGCAAAGGAGTTAACTATGAAGATCACCTACCACGGACATTCCTGTTTTACAGTCGAGGAAAACGGCTTCAGAGTCGTCCTGGATCCCTTCACCGGAGTCAGGGGCTTTGAGGAGACGGAGCTCGAGGCGGAGGCCGCTCTCTGCTCCCACGGACACGACGACCACAGCTATACCGACAGAGTAAAGATCAGCGGAAAAGGCGGAAATCCCTTCAGCGTGACCCAGTTCGAGGTTCCGCACGACGACGCCGGAGGAAGGCTGCGCGGCATGAACCTCGTCACTGTGCTCGAAGCGGGCGGAAAGAAGATCGTCCACATGGGCGACACCGGCTGCGTGCCCTCGAAGAACGTCCTCGAGGCCATAAAAGGCGCTGACGCGCTGATGATACCCGTGGGCGGCTATTATACCATCGACGCGAAGACCGCCGCCGAGATCGCCGGTTTGACGGCTCCAAGGCACATAATACCCATGCACTACAGGGACGGGGAACTGGGCTACGAGGTGCTCGGGACAGTCGAGGATTTCATCGCTTTTCTTAGCGAGGAACAGAAAAAATCTCTTCTGCTCGTAAAAGGCTACGAATCTTCTGTTGAAATTTAGAAAAAAATGTTGTATATTACCGATGTTGTCTTTGCAATAGCGAGGGCGACGCGGGGCATTAGCGCAGTTGGGAGCGCGTTTGACTGGCAGTCAAGAGGTCAGGGGTTCGAATCCCCTATGCTCCACCAAGAAAAAACAGAGGACCGTAAAGGTCCTCTGTTTTTACGTGCGTAAGAATATGAGATTCGAACCCCTTCTCACGGCAATGCCGGACCGCGGCCGGGATCGTCAAAAGCCTTGTAAACCAGCGGTCGATTGCTTTTTTCACAGCAGCACGGATAATAGTTTTATACGGGAGGTTCATGCATATGAAACAAGCAAAGCTCGGATCCTACATCCGCGCCCTTCGGACAAAAAACAACATGACGCAGAGCCGGCTTGCCGAAAGACTCAACGTCACGGACAAAGCCGTTTCAAAATGGGAGCGCGGCCTGTCTTATCCGGATATCGCGCTGTTTCCGAAGCTGGCGGATATACTCGGGGTCAGTACGAGCGATCTTCTGAATGAAAGCATAGATGAAGTCCGGCCATCCAGGCTGGAACGGATATTTGAGATGTCCCATGATTTCCGCACGCCGCTGCACATCATTCTCGGCTGCGCGGATATGGCGGAAAACCATTGTGAGGACAAAGAGCTTCTGCTTCGTTATCTGAGAACCATCCGCATTTCCGGAGAATACCTGCTCAGGGCGATCGACCGCGCGATGGAAGCGGCCAATAACGCCGGCGACGCTATTTATGCAGTGCCCTCCGACGGGAATTTCGGCGAGCTTAAGGAATCACTGAGCATGCGGGACCGGCCGGATCAGGATCAGCGCTCCGGCTACGACTTTTCCGGTAAGCGGATACTGATCGCCGAGGACATAGAGGTCAACCGGGAGATCGCCGGCGAGCTGCTCAGGCAGACCGGAGCCGCGGTCGATTTCGCAGAAGACGGACAGGTCTGCCTCGACAAGATCATCTCTGCCCCGGCCGGTCATTACGACCTGATACTTATGGACGTGATGATGCCGAACATGGACGGACTGGAAGCGACCAGAAGGATACGCGGACTTCCCGAAAAGCAGAAGGCGTCCGTTCCGATCGTTGCGGTGTCCGCCAACGTCTACGAGAAGGACCGCGCCGCCGCCTTAAGCGCCGGAATGGATGCTTTTACGGAGAAGCCGATCATCACCGATAAGCTGTTTGAGATCATGCAGGATCAATTACGGAAATAAAATGCCCTTACGATACAAAACAGGGAGCCGAAGATCGGCTCCTTTTTTCATTCCTTATACTATATATGTCATCTGTCGTTGCATTCCGCGCGGTATTTTTGGTACGCTTATAATACAGAATACCAAGGAGGTTTTTCTTTAATGAGAAGATCCCTGATCATATGTCTCTGCGCGGCGCTGCTGCTCGGCTGCGCGGCTCCGGTCTTTGCCGCCGGCCGCGATCTTGAGATCACAAAGGACACCACGATCAACCCGCAGTTCGCGAAATACGACAACATAACCGTAAGATCCGGCGCGACGCTCACGATAAGATGCACCGCCGGCTTCGAGATATTCGGCGCTCTCACGGTAGAGCCCGGCGCGGCTCTGGTCTCCGACGGCGAGCCTCCCGGAATGTTCAATTTCTCGATCGCCAAGGGCGGTTCGATCTCCGGCATAACTCTGTATTACGTATCCCGCGACGACGGTTTCGTGAAGGAGATCCCCGGAGGATGGGAGACCGTTGCCGACTGGGTCCCAGGATTCAAATGGAACACGACGGTCAGGGGCTGGTGTCTGTCGAACCCCGTACAGGACGCCGTGGTGGGTTCCACGCTCTACCACTCCGAACGCGACAGAGACACAGCTGAGAGAATGGCGGATAAGCTGTATGAGCTCGGCCTGTTTAAGGGCACGGGGACAAAGACCGACGGAAGCCCCGAATTCGATCTCTACCGCAGGGGCAGGCGCGTCGAGGCGCTGGTCATGCTCATACGCCTGCTAGGCAAAGAGGATGAAGCCCTGTCCGGCAGCTGGAGCCACCCCTTCACTGACGTGGACGAATGGGCGGACAAATACGTAGGCTACGCATATGAAAAGGGCCTCACTAACGGCGTTTCCGCGGCGAGCTTCGGCTCGGACGGCGACGCCACCATGCAGATGTATCTCACCTTCCTGCTGCGCGCGCTCGGCCAGACGGGCGGCGAAGTATGGCAGGAAGCCTTTGACCGTGCCAGCGCGGCCGGCATCACGAGCAAGGAGAACGACCCCTTCGAGCTCTGCGATTTCAACTTCTGGCGCTGCGACATGGTCGTGGCCTCCTTCCGCGCGCTGGAGGCCCGCTGCGCAGACGGACGGACTCTCGCGGAAAAACTGATCTCCGAGGGAGTCTTCACCGGAGGTCAGTACGACAGCGCGCGCAGATGGTGATAAAAGGAGGCTGCACAGACTATGATCATCAGAAAAACCGCCGCGGCGCTGCTCTGCCTGGCGCTGCTCCTGTCGCTTGCCGGCTGCGGAAAGTCGGCCTATACCTATGAATTCGACGGCAGCGGAAACGGCAAGCTGTCGCTCATATCCTACTACGCGGAGGACGACCTTAAGCAGGCTATCGCGGAAGAGGACGGTCAGGCCGCGGAGAACTTCGATTACGAAAAGGAGGGCCTCACCCTCACCGTCATCGACGGAACGAATTATCTCGGCAAGCTCAAGGAATACAGATTTACCACGATAAAGGAGCTTAAGGAGGCGCTCGCGGTCCCTGTCGCCGGCAGCGACGATCCCCTTTCGAGCGTCAAGAACGATCTCGGCGACGGTCTGGACTGCAGCGATCTGTCGATCTTCGTAAAGGACGGCTATAAGTATTTCAGGCTCGTCTTCGCCGTAAGCTCCAATCTCAGCTCCCTCCGTGATGACAGCGAGTCTTCCGGAGACGCGCAGCCCGCACCGGAAGACCTTACGCGGGAGGATCTCGAATCTCTCCGGACCATGATCGCCGGCGACAGCACCCTTATCGAGGTCTCCTCGCCTCTGGGCGTCGCGATAGAAGGTTCCTGCAGCACCGCGGAGGTCTCGAAGAACAAGGTCTCCATAGATTACTATGCCGAATACGCGAAGTGGCTCGACGACCTCGAGGCGGCGCTCGATAAAGGAAGGACCTTCACCGAGCCCGAGCCGCTCAGCTTCACTATAACGGCATGCATGGAAAAGATCAGCGCCCTGCCCTTTAAGGACGTGGCGGACAATGCCTGGTACAGGGATCACGTCTTCCGCGCCTACTCCAGGGGAATGATAGAGGGCGTCAGCGACGACCTCTTCTCGCCGGACGGCCTCCTGACTCACGCCCAGGCCATAACCCTCGCCTGCAGGCTCAGGGCCTTAAGCGAAGGCAGGGAGCTCGGGATCAAGAACGGGGAGGACGTATGGTGGTCGACCTATCTGGCCTTCGCCAAGGAAGCCGGCATAACCGACAGCCGTTCGGACAGCGTCATGGACGATCACGTCACGCGCGCGGAGATGGCCTTCTATTTCTCAAGGGCCCTTCCCGACTCATTCTATAAAAAGACCGCGGAAAACGAGCTCAGCGATATCGAGGGTACGGAGTACGCCGATAACATTGCCAGGCTCGCCGAGAGCGGCATAGTGGACGGCTATCCCGACAAGACCTTCAGGCCCGGCAACGAGATCAAAAGAAGCGAGGCTGCCGCGATACTGTCGAGATTCATCGATAAACTGTAATGGCTGAAACAAAGCAAAACAAAACTAAAAAAGGCTTTACTCTGGCGGAGCTGCTGATAGTTGTCGCCATAATCGCCGTGCTGGTCGCGATCGCCCTTCCGGTCATGAAGGGAAGGCTCGACAAGGCTAAAGAAGCCGCCTGCAAGGCCAACCGGCGCTCCCTTTACGGGCAGGTAGTAATTGAGCATATGCTCAGCGGAAGACCGTACTCGGAGCTGTTTGACGAATTCGTCGGCAGCGCGGGGAAATGCCCGGGCGGAGGAGTTTTTTCGTGGCAGGACAGCGGAGATACCGGGGTGATCATCTGCGATCATCATGACGGCGGCGTCTCCGGGAGCAGTCCGGCAGCCGGCCCTGCCCTGCACGGGACGGCAAACGTAACAACGCAGGATAAGTTCACCAGAGGCACGGTGGTCCAGGACGAGACCGGGACCTGCGTCATCCAGTCCGGTATGTGGGCCACGTGGAACGCGTACACCGGCGGGGCAAAGGCCGCGGAGCTTGCCGCGCAGTTTCCTTCCGACGCGGTGCTCGTCAACGCGTCCGCCGTCAGGGATCCCTCGTTTACCGGAACGCTTGAATCCGGAGATATCTATTACGATCCCGGTACCGACACTTATTACTATGTGACCTTCGTTTCTCAGTACGAAAGCAGGCCCAACAGCGCGTGGGTGCCTCTTATCAGGTAGGCTGACTCAAACTCAAACGGCGGATGATCCCCCGCCGTTTTTCATTGCGCCTTCGCGTATCAATTGACGCTTCACTTATAACTATTATATAATTATGCGTTAGTGCATACACTTTTTGATGCCTTCAATAAAAGACATGATCACACATATGAAAAAACGAATCCTGACATTGCTGATGACGTCCGTGATGCTGCTTGCCTCGCTGCCCTTCCTCGGGACGGAGGCGCACGCGGCGTCCTATATGAGCAACAAGACGGAGATACCGGTAAACCTCGAGGTAGCCGGCGCCGAAGCCCTGTGCCAGACGGAGGACGGCTACGTATGGATAGCCCAGTACTCCGGACTTACGTGCTACGATTCCAGGGAATTCGTAACGTACAAGAGCTTTGAATACGAGGACCAGACCTATTCCGTGATCAACGTCCGTTCTCTTGCGGCAAAGGGAAACACCCTTTACGTGGCCACGTCCGAAAACGTCTACGTTTACGCGGATCACCACTTCGAGCCGCTGATCATCGGGGCCGGGATCATCACCGACACGATTCTGGACGACGTGAACGACCGCCTCTACATCTCTACGCAGAACAACGGCGGGATCATTTACGACATAGCCGCCGGAACGACGACCCCCATACCCGGAACGGAAGGCACGCAGGTGCGCGACATAGCGCTCGATATCGAAGGCGGCAACTATTACTACCAGGCGGAAGACGGCATATACGACAAGGACGGGACCGGGATACTGATGAACCCGAGGATACTCGAGGTCTATACCCACGGCGACGTCCTGTATATGGCCGAGGACAGCGGCATCATCTACCGCTACGACATGAAGAACAAAGCGTCTCTGGACGCTCTCACCGTTCCCGACCAGGTCAATAAAATGCTGTATTCCGAAGAGGATCAGCTTCTGTTCATAGCCTGCGAGAAGACGGGCATCTACTGCGTGGATATAAGCTCGGAGGAGCCGGTCATAAGCCTCGCGGGAGCTCTTGAGAACAAGAGCCAGCTGGTGGATCTCATGGTCGACTACGAGGGCAATCTCTGGGTCGCGTCTCACTATATCGGAGCCTCAGGCGTATCCATCATCACGAGGAACGCCCTCTCCGAGCTGCTCTACGACGATCCGGTCTGGCAGTCTCTCGACGCGCCTCCCGCGTTCTACAGAAACGTCTACGCCGTCGAGAAATACGGCGATATCCTTTACGTCGTCTCGGCCGCGAGGATATACAGGTTCGACCTGACAGCCGGAGAAATACTGCCGGATAACGTCATCATGCAGTCCATAGATGAGTACGCCGCGGCAAAAACGCGCGAAGGCAAGGCCAGAGGCGACAACGGCTTCACGTTCACGTTCGCTCCGAAGGACGTCGAGGCGTTCGGGGACAAGATCTATTTCGCGGTCTCCAACGTCGGCCTCGTGGAATACGATCCCGCATCCGAGAACGTAGTCATCTACGATTCTGACTACATCAGGGAGCATATAGGAAAGCTCGTGGGAGACCCGGATCTCGCGCTGACGAACTCTATCCGTTCGATGCGCAGCTTCGGCGGCTACCTCGCGCTCGGATACGCGAGAGGCATCATGCGCTTTGACGGAACGAATTTCGACGTCATGAACATAGGCTCCAACGTTCTTTACATCAACAAGACAAAGGACGGAAAGATACTGCTCGACAGGACCCAGGGCCTGTACGAAATAGACGACGAATTTACCACCGTTACGGAGATACCAACCGAAAAGGGGATCACCGGAAACAGGCTCAAGTTCCTGGTTGACGGAGACGATCTTTACTACACTCTGAACAGCCGTCTTTTCAGGATGGATACAAGTGACGGATACGGCGCCTCCGAAGAGATCACCATCCCGTATATCAAGGGCTCCATCGTCGAGCTGGCAAAGATCAGATGCAGCGACCAGAACGGCAGCATAGCTTATAAATACCTCATCGGAAGCCAGACCCAGCTCTACATCACGGATTCTCTTGAAGGCGACCGACTGACCGATTACGAATCCTACGACGCGACCAACGGTCTGCAGCCGATCATAGCCAACACCTCCGGTTTTTACGACGAATCGGAGCAGAAATACTATCTCCAGTCGACGAACGGCATTTTCGTCTACGACTTCAACGTGACGAGGGACGTGCCTGCTCCGGTCAGGATAGCCGTGTCCTCCGTTGACCTCGACGGGACACCCTATTACGGCGACAGCATCAGGATAGGCAAGGACATCCACCGCGTCGCCTTCAATTTCTCCGTTCTCGGCTTCAGGCCCAACAACGGATATACCACCTACTATAAGCTGCTCGGCGTCGACAGCGACTATTCGGTCCATTCGGCCGACAACCGCAGCATCTACTACACTAACCTGCGCGGCGGAAGCTACGAGTTCAACATCTACGTTACGGATGAATACGGACAGGCCTCAAACGTGGTGCAGATCCACCTGGTCAAGGAGAAGATGTACTACGAGCAGATGTGGTTCTGGGGCATCATCTTCGCTGCAGCCGCGGCCGCGGTATATCTGGGCACGTCCATGGTCATTCGCATGAAGACGAAGCAGTCCCTCAAGCGCCAGATGGAATACAAGGCCATAACGCTTGAGGCGATACAGGCCATCGCCAGGACCATAGACGCCAAGGACGAATACACCAACGGCCATTCGATACGCGTGGGCTATTATTCCAAGCTGATCGCCGAATACATGGGCATGAGCCCGGACGAAGTCGACAACATCTACTACATCGCCCTTCTCCACGACATAGGAAAGATCGCCATCCCGGACAGCATACTCAACAAGCCCGGAAGGCTGACCGACGAGGAGTTCGGCGTCATGAAGAGCCATACCAGCCGCGGAGCCGGGATACTGGACGGCATCTCGACCATCCCCCAGATCCTCGAGGGCGCGGAATCCCACCACGAGAAATTCGACGGATCCGGCTATCCGGACGGTCTCAGCGGCAGCGACATTCCTCTCGTAGCGAGGATCATATGCTGCGCCGACTGCTTCGACGCCATGGCGTCAAAGAGAGTCTACAAGGAGCCGTTTTCCAAGGACGTGATCATCAGCGAGTTCGAACGCTGCTCCGGCACCCAGTTCGATCCTGCCATCGCAAAGATGGTCATCGAGATGATCCGCTCCGGAAAGCTCAAGCCGTACGCCGCGGAGAACACCTATCTGGGCGCCGACGGCAAGACGCACAGGTTCAAGAAGGGCGAAGGCCCGCGCGCCGGAAACGGCAGTGAGAAGACCGACGACGGGAAAGAGGACGAGTCCGAAGAGTGATCCTCAGGTCCTGAGCCCTTCGCGCGGCCTCTAAGATTCCGCTTACAAAAACAACAAAACCGCCGGCGCTGCCGGCGGTTTTCTTATGTCTTTGCTTAAGCTGAGGTCCCCTGCTCTATCTGCAGAATTTCTCCGCCCAGGTCTTGAGCTCCTCCGCGGAGGCGTCTGCGCTGAAGCGCTTTCCCGCGTCTACCGACGCTCCGCTGATCTCGGCTGCCCTGGCGGGAGCCTCGACGCCTATACCGCTGCCTCCGGAGGTCGCGAAGAGAACGATCTTCTTTCCGGAGAAATCATACGCTTCGAGGAAGCTGTCTATGATAGACGGCTCGCGGTACCACCATACGGGGTAGCCCACGAACACGACGTCGGCGTCCGCCACGGGGGCGTCATTACCTGCAAGCGCAGGACGGCAGGACTTGTCCTGCATCTCGACGGTGGAGCGGGACTGCTTGTCGGTCCAGTCGAGGTCCGCCTGAGTATAAGGAACGGCGGGCTTTATCTCATAGATCTGCGCTCCGATAGAACCTGCAAGACGCTTTGCGAGCTCGGCGGTCACTCCGCTGGCTGAAAAATATGCTACAAGTGCTTTCATTGTTATCCTCCCGAAGACTTCTGTCTTCTCTGCGAATATTATACCATTACAGCGCCGCCTCGACGGCCTTTCTGACGTCGGCCATGTCGGCTGTGGGCTCGAATCTGGCGATCACCTTTCCCTCGCGGTCCACGAGGAACTTGGTGAAGTTCCATCTGATATATGCCTTGTCTCCGAAGGTTTTGTTGTTCATGTCGGAGAACTTGGCGAGAGCCGCGTTCTTGAGGCCCTTGCCGAAGCCTTCAAAGGGCTTTTCGGAAGCGAGATAGGCGAACAGAGGATCGGCGGTATCTCCGTTGACGTCGATCTTCGCGAACTGCGGGAATTCGGTGCCGAACTTGAGCTTGCAGAACTCGTGGATCTCGTCGCCGGTCCCGGGAGCCTGATTTGCGAACTGGTTGCAGGGGAAGTCCAGGATCTCAAAGCCCTTATCTCTGAATTCCTTGTACATGGCCTCGAGCGGTTCGTAGTGCGGTGTGAAGCCGCAGCCCGTTGCCGTGTTGACGATAAGAAGGACCTTGCCCTGATACTCTGACAGGCTGACCTCGCCGCCCTGTCTGTCCTTTACTGTGAAATCGTAGACTGTCTTCATTTGCTTTTCTCCTTATATTAATGTTGCAGCTGTGTTATTGCTTATTGTTTTTCTGATTCTCCAGAAGCTCGTACAGCAGAGCGTACAGCGTCTGAGCCTTCTCGGCCGGCAGATCGATGCAGCCCGCGACTTTCAGAGGGATGTCCGCGGCCTTTTCCTGCAGCGCCCTTCCCTCTCCTGTCAGGCTCACAAGCACCACGCGGTCGTCTCCGCTGCTGCGCTTCTTTTCGACGAGCCCTGCCTGCTCAAGCTTCTTGAGAAGCGGAGAGAGCGTCCCGTTGTCGAGCATCAGCCTGCCGCAGAGCTCTCCGACGGTGATCCCGTCCTTTTCCCAAAGCACGAGCATGGTTATGTACTGAGTATATGTAAGGCCGAGAGGTTTGAGCCACGGCGTATAGAGACTCACGACGCCTCTGGCCGCCGCGTACAGCGGAAAGCAGAGCTGGTTGGACAGCTTCATCGCTTCGCGGTGATCGTACTTCATTCGGTATATCCTCCATTTGTTTGATGCAATTATATTTTATCAAATATATTTAGTCTGTCAACAGGCAAAATAAATAATCTGCTGAGCATGCCGAAGCGGGCCGTTCCCGAAAAACGGCGAACAATGCCCGCGTATGTGATATACTGTATTTGATATAGGCATACACCGGTATTTACTCTACAGGAGGAGTGATATTTATGGCAAAACTGTATTTCCCCTACGGTAAGGAGACCCTGTCCGCAGAAGTGCCCGACGACGTATATCTCGGAGAGATGACGTCGACCCTGCACGATTTCAAGGCGGATCTTCCCCAGGAGGAGCTCGTCCGCCGGGCTCTGCAGAACCCCATCGGCTCGAAGCCATTAAGGGAACTCGCAAAAGGAAAGAAAAACATAGTGATCATCGCGAGCGACCACACCCGCCCGGTCCCGAGCAAGGTCATAATGCCGCAGATGCTCGCCGAGATCCGCGCGGGAAATCCCGATGCCGACATAACCATACTCATCGCTACCGGCTGCCACCGCGAGATGACGAAGGCGGAGCTCGCCGCCAAGTTCGGCGAAAAGATCGCGGGCGAGGAGAAGATAGTCGTCCACGACTGCGACGACGAAAAGATGCTCGTGAACATCGGCACACTTCCCTCCGGCGGCGACTGCGTCATAAACAGGCTCGCCTATGAGGCCGACCTTCTGGTCTCCGAGGGCTTCATCGAGCCTCACTTCTTCGCGGGCTTCTCCGGCGGACGCAAGAGCGTTCTTCCCGGAATAGCCGCGAGAGTTACGGTCCTCAGCAATCACTGCTCCGAGTTCATAGCCGACCCCGGCGCAAGGACCGGACTTCTCGAGAACAACCCGATACACAGGGATATGGTCTGGGCCGCGAGGCAGGCAAAGCTGGTGTTCATAGTCAACGTCGTGCTCAACGGCAACAAGGAGGTCATCCACGCCGTGGCCGGCGATCTCGAGGAGGCTCACCTCAAAGGCTGCGAATTCCTCAACTCCGTCTGCAGGGTCAAGCCCATAGAGGCCGACATCGTCATCAGCACCAACGGCGGTTACCCGCTCGACCAGAACATCTATCAGGCCGTCAAGGGAATGACAGCCGCCGAGGCTGCCGTAAAACAGGGAGGCGTGATAATAATGCTCGCCAATTCCGGCGACGGCACCGGCGGAGACGCCTTCTATCACCAGCTGGCTGACGAGCCCGATATCGAGAAGACGCTCGCGCTCTTCATGAGCCGCGGCAGGAAGGAGACAGTGCCCGATCAGTGGCAGACCCAGATCTTCATCCGCGTGCTCCAGAGGGCTACGGTCGTCTATGTCTCCGAGGCGGACGACGATACCATCCGCGCCCTGCACATGGTCCCGGCCCACTCCCTCGATGAGGCTCTCGCGGCTGCAAGGTCCATACTGAAGAACGAGAAGGCCACGATAGCGGCCGTCCCCGACGGCGTATCCGTCATCGTGGCGCCCTGACGCGGGCCGTCGGGTATTTCCCCAAGGCCTGCGCGAAACGCGCCGAAAAGTCCGGAAAAGAGCCTTTAAAGGCATAAGAAGAGCGGCTCCGCCGAATTCGGAGCCGCTCTTTTATTGCAATCTTCTTCCCCGCGCCGCGGCTGCCGCCGCGCGGGCATGCTGCCCTGAAAAAGACCTTCCCTCAGAGCCTGAGTCCCATCGGTCCCTCCCTGAACAGTCTTTCGTCCATGAGCTTAAGCTCCCCGCTTATCCCGGGCCTGAACTCCATGTGGGCGAGCACGTCCCTTTCGAGGTCTATGCCCGGAGCGATCTCGGTGATGACCCAGCCGTCCCTTTCGAGCTTCATCACGCAGCGCTCGGTGACCATCCAGACCTGCTGCCTGCCCTCGCTCCTCGCGAACTCGCCGCTGAATGTGATCTGCTCGACGTCCTTTACGAACTTTACGCCCCTGCCCTCCTCGATTATATCCATGCGGCCGTTCTCGTAGCTGTATTTTCCGGTCTTGGCGAAGAAGGTCGCGGCGAATATGCATTTTTTCGTGCTCTGGGAGATGTCTATGAAGCCTCCGCTGCCCGTGACAAGCGGCCCGCCGAACTTGGAAACGTTTATGTTTCCGTGGCTGTCGCACTGGGCCATTCCGAGGAAGCAGGCGTCGAGAATGCCACCCTGATACATGTCGAACTGGTTCGCCGCGTCGACTATGGCCTCCGGACACTCCGCGGCTCCGAAATCGCCGCCTCCGCAGGCCCGCCCTCCTATGAAGCCGGACTCCGCGGTCATTATGAATTTGCCGGTCAGCCCCTCTTCTCCAAGGACCATAGCCGCGGTATCGGGAACTCCGACTCCGAAGTTCAGCACCAGATCTCTCTCGTCCAGGCACATTGCAGCCCTTCTCGCGGCGACCTTGCGGGCTCCCATCGGGACCTTCGCCGCAGGCCTGTCGCTTCCGCCTTTCCTGCTGCAGAAGGCTTCGTTGAAGACCGTCACCTCCGTCTGCATGTGGTCGCGCTCCGGATCCCTGCAGACGCAGACGTAGTCGACCAGTATCCTCGGCAGGATCACGGATTTGGGATCGATCGATCCGCGCGGGACTATCCTCTCCACCTGGACTATCACCCTTCCGCCGTTGTTCTTCGCGGCCATGGCGACGTTCAGAGTGTCGCACTTGAGAGCCTCGCGGCTCATGCCGATGTTGCCGTCCTCGTCGGCTTCGGTCCCGCGCACCATGCACCAGTCTATCCTGTCCGAGGGGGCGCGGTAGAAAATATAGTCCTTTCCGTCGATCCTCATCTTTTCGGCCAGATCCCTGTCGCAGGCGGAATTGAGCTTTCCGCCCCCGAGGTCGGGGTCTGTGAAGGTGCCCATGCCTATCTGCGTCAGTATCCCGGGCTGATGCGAGGCCATGGCCCTGTAGAGCTGTATGGTCACGCCCTGAGGCATGTTGTAGGCCTTTATCTTGTTTTCGAGGATCAGAGGGCTCAGCTTTCTCATTATGCTGTAATGAGCGCCGTAGCATTCGCTTATCATGCCCTCGTGGGCAAATCGGTTTATGCCGCCGTCCTCACCGCCGCCTACGCTGCCGGTGAAGAGCAGCTTCATGGCGCGGGGATGTCCCGTAGAAAGAAACCTCTGCTCGACAGCCTTGAACAGCTCCTCCGGAGCGTTTATCATGCGGAAACCGTTTACGATGACTGTGCTTCCGTCTTCTATGCGCGATACGGCGTCCGCCGAATCCGTGAATATCACTCTTGTTTCTGACATCTGACTCCCTTTTCCGCCGGCGCGGCGCTTCATTTTTCCCGCCGGCTGCCCCGGCGCGGCGCTTCTTTTTTTTCCGCCGGCTGCCCCGGCGCGGGCTATTTTATGCACGGAAGAATACTCGTCCGAAGCCCGCCCGACACGCTTAAATTCTCTCACATTGCATTTTTGCTGTCAAATCGGCCGAAAAATGGAGTCCGGCGGCAAAAAATGAACAAAAATTTTGTTAAAATGCATAGAATCTCAAGCTTTATTATGTATAATAAGGATATAAACAGATCCGTATTGATCTATGATCGAAAGGAAGTACAGATATGGGCAAGTTTGTTGTTAAGGAAGCCAAGACCGGCGTCAAGTTCGATCTGAAGGCAGGAAACGGCGAGACCATCGCTACCTCTGAAGTTTATTCCACCGAGAAGACATGCCGCAACGGCATCGAGAGCGTCAGGAAGAACTGCCTGAGCGACGTCGAGGATCAGACTGTTGAAGCATTCGAGAAGAAAAAGAACCCCAAGTATGAGGTCTACGTAGATAAGGCCGGCGAGTTCCGCTTCCGCCTCAAGGCAAGGAACGGAGAGATCATCGCTACTTCCGAGGGCTACAAGTCCAAGAAGAGCTGCCTGAACGGCATCGAGAGCATCAAGAAGAACGCTCCCGAGGCAACCGTAGAAAAGGCCGCAAAGTAAATAAAACGACAGAAACGGCCCCTGCGATGCAGGGGCCGTTTTTTTTCGCCTATGACCGGGCCGCCCGGCGGCACGGCCTATTTCGTATAGTCGTAGAAGCCCCTTCCGGACTTTCTTCCGACCTTGCCGGCTCTGACCATCTTCTTCATGAGAGGATGCGGACGGTACTTGGGATCGCCGGTCTCCGTGAATATGGTATTCATTATGGCAAGGCAGATGTCGAGACCCACGAGGTCGCCGAGCGCCAGCGGGCCCATGGGCATGTTGGCGCCGAGCTGCATCGCAGTATCGATGTCCTCGGCGGACGCTATGCCCTCGGCGTATATGCCTACGGCCTCGTTGATCATCGGGATGAGTATGCGGTTCACGACGAAGCCCGGAGCTTCCTTTACCTGCACCGGAGTCTTGCCTATGTCCTTCGCTATCGCGATGATCCTGTCGTTCTCCTCGTCGGGGGTGTTCTCTCCCCTTATGACCTCGACGAGCTTCATCCTGTCGGCGGGGTTGAAGAAGTGCATGCCTATTATGGGCCTCCCGAGGCCGTGATCGATCTCGGTTATCGAAAGGCTGGAAGTGTTGGAAGCGAAGAGACACTCGGGCTTGCATATCGCGTCGAGCTCCTTGAAGGTCGTCTTCTTCGCGTTCATGTCCTCGAAGGCAGCCTCTACTATGAGGTCGCAGTCCGCGCAGAGTTCTTCCTTTACTCCCGCCTTGATGCTAGAGGCGATCTTGTCCGCCGTCTCCCTGGTCATATGGCCCTTGGCGACGAGCTTCTCGTTCGACTTGAGTATCTTGTCAAGTCCTCCTTCGGCCCATTCCTTGCTGAGATCGCAGAGA
>JAEEGL015405147.1_pt1 | contig 16126 bp, 16 predicted proteins | sample 9134231 | NCBI WGS metagenome assembly JAEEGL01 (sample SAMN16246548, study PRJNA631951) | gut metagenome | biome: gut microbiome; feature: rumen; material: fiber-attached | host: Bos | place: Iran: Karaj | collected 2018-10
ATTGCGTCTTATCAACCGTTGCCGCCCGTTCTGGGGCAGTTTGTGGGCGATTTTGTTCCTCGTATTCTTGTTCTTCCATTTGGTCGTCGCTTTCGGTGCGCCGAAAGAAGTGGTCAACGAAAAGATCGGTTTTTCCGAAGAGATATCCTGTCAGGCGGAAGAGAACGTCGTTTATTCCATCGATCAATCCGGTCCGTCCTTCTACGTAAAGTCCGGTGCCATTTATTACTCCGACAGCTTGGGTAAAGATTTTACCGAGATCAGCGACGCCATCGCCGAAAAGTACGGCGTCGAATATGATGTCGCCACGAAGGAATTGACGTTCGGCAAAAACAGCGCGGGAGAAGACCTGCAATACGGCGACGTCGGCATCATTTATAAATCGGCCGACGGCGTATTCGCCACCATTTATAACGCCGTCGTCAGCCCCATTGACGGTTGGTTCGCCAAGATGGGCGTAAAAGGACTGTTCAATATCCTTTGCTACGTTCTTGCCGCGTTCAACTTCCTCCTTCTTCTTTATCAGCTCAATTCCAACTGGTGGCTCAAGAAGAATACGGAAAGGATCATCGCTTGTTGCATCAACGGCAAGGCTATCGTACAGGCGATGCAATACGAAGACATTACTTTGATGAACGGTCGTCAACGTCAAAGATATTATCAAGGACAGGTCATGAACGAGGCCGTTAAGAATACCGGCGATCCGCTGTATTTCGGGTCCTGATAAATCAGTAAGGGTTATATAGGCGAAAAATGAGCAGAAGTAACAGATGGTCAAAAAGATTTGACGTCAAGGTGGTGCCGCGCAGGTATCTGCACTTGTACAGGTGTTTCGGGTGGACGCCCACGTCGCCCGTGGCTACCCCGCAGTACGACTGGGAGCGTCAGGGCCCCAATTCCGCCGCGGCGTATACTTCCGCCGATATATCGCTGAATCTGCATGACTATGACGATCTCGGAATGAAGAGAAAAGAACTGATCGCCATTCAGCGCAACACCAAATTCTGGCAATACAAAAAACAATATCCCGGTTTCTTCAAAGACGAAAAACGTTTTAATATACTGATGGAAAAGTACACCGTCGGCAAGAGGACCAAGCTCGTCGGACTGAAACAGATATATTATATCAGCCAAAAAGTCATCGACTTTATCCTGTGTCTGTTCTGTTTGGCGCTGTTTGCCGCGGTCGTTGTCCCGCAACTGGCGGAGATCGTTTTGCCGTACGTTACCGACAGCGCTTTGTATACGTCCATCGCTTTCTTTGCGCTTAGCGCATTTTTCTTGCTTTTAAGTACTCGCGAGATCACGTTCGGCAAGATAAAAACGCTTTTGTTCGCCCAAGGAAGCGACGAAGATTTTACTTTACGGAAAGACCGTTCGTTTAGGATCAAGGGCATCCGCTGTTGGTTCATGCTCATTCCGGCGCTGTTCTGCGTCTACATGGGTCTGTTGTCTTTCAATATTTTGCCGGAAGCGGTCAGCGGTTTCTTTACGACCGAACAGACGATCAAAATTTTGAAGATCATGATCGCGACCTATGGCCTGTGCGGTGCGCTCATTCACTTCCGCGCTTTCCGCAACGTCAATCCGTACGCTTGGATAAAGCTCCTTTGTCTGCGCGCCCGTCCGACGACCAAACGTATTTTGCTCAGCGACGTTTCCATGATGTCTCCGCAGCAGCGTCAAAGATACGGTCAGGGTCGTATCATCAGTAGCGCCGTTAACGACGCTCTTGATAAGCATGATCGCGGTATCAGAGAAGATTTCTTTATCGGGTATTGATCTGAATAAAAAACAGTATGTTTTCGGCCGTCTGCGGACGGCCTTTTTTATTGGACGTCATGGCAAAATGCGAAAAAAGCGTGGGCGGTTTTTTTAAGGGCGCGGACTTGCCCAAAGTGGGTATTGACACTGATTTATATTATATTTATAATATAATTATTATGAAAAGAATTACTATACTGGTATTTTGTTTAGTTGTGATGTTTTGTCTCCTCGCCGTGACGTCGTGCAGTTATTTCAGCACCGACGACGAGATCACCTATAAAGACGTGGACGGAGGAAAGGCGCTTACACGTTACGAAGGCAACAGCAGTCACGAATCATTGGTTATTCCGGCGGAAATTGACGGAAAGCCCGTTGTCGAGCTTGCCGACTACGCCGTTTCCGCCGCCGAATATCTGAAGACCATTACGATCGGTAAAAACGTCAAAACCATTTCTTACCGTGCTTTCTGCGGAACGGTCAGAAATTTGACAGCCTACGTCGTAGACGAGGAGAATCCCTATTTTTGTTCCGTCGACGGCGTGCTTTTCAATAAAGAAAAAACCGTTCTCGTTGCCTACCCGAATATGAGAGCGAGCGCCGAGTATGTCATCCCGGACGGTGTGACAACGATTGCCAGTTGCGCCTTTTTTATGTGCGATCATCTTACGAAAGTTACTTTCCCTTCGACGGTAGTCAAAGTGGAAGACTTCGGTTTCTTTAAGTGCGGCGGTCTCGAACGTATCGAACTGAACGAGGGATTGAAAGAAGTCGGCGCAAACGGCTTTTCTTTCTCGGAAGGCTTGCTCGAATTGCATCTGCCCTCCACGCTCGAGAAGATCGGCGACTACGGCTTTTATGCCAAGACGTCCAAGATCTCTTCGTTTACGACCAAACGCAGAATAGAGTCGATCGAATGCGGTAAGAGTTGGCGGCCGCAAGCGACAGGTATGGAAAACAGCGCGCTTACGCCTTCTTACGTGGGGGAATAGACTATGGCTAAGTTTTCCGTATCCGGTTTGAAGACTAAAGTAAAAGACGGTTTCGTCGACCTCAAGACCTATTGGAATCACCCGAAAGAGGGTAATTATATTTCCAATAAAGAACTCTTTTTGCTCTGTATCGGCGGTTCCGGCGGTACGGGCGTAGGCAACGTCCTCGGATATATCAGCTTTGCGGCGTCCAGCTTTTTGGTGGGCGCGGTGTACGGAATATCCTTCCGCGATATCTTCGTAAAAGATTTGCTTGGACTGCTTTTCTTCTTCTTCTCTATTTTAACGATGACAATCATCGACAACTTGGGACGTCCGCCGAAAAAGACCATGCGTCTTATCCATATTATTTGCGCCGCGTGCGTGGCGCTCGGTGTCGGGTGTCTGTTTATTCCCGCGGCAAGAACGGAAAAGATATTGCCCGCCTTTCCGCAGATCATGGCGACGTACTTTCTCTTTAACGTCTTTTCCGTCTACTACCACGTGTTCCTGTTCCGGACGCTTGCGAAAAAGTACGGCAAATTCCGTACTTGGGTATTGGTCGGCAGTACCCCCACCATCGTCACTATTCTTTTGATGGGCTTTTTGCCGATCAAAAACTTGGATTACGCCACCAAACTGTGGGTGGTCAACTTGTTGTTCTCTTTCTTTGGATTGTTTAGTAACTTCCACGGTCAAAAGGGCAACATCATGAACTTGATGACCCCCAACGCGCAAGAGCGTACCAAGATCAGAACGTGGGAAATGTTCGTCTCCGGCGCGGTAGGCGGCCTGTTTATGGTTCTTCTTCCCATCTTTGCCGACTTGGTCGGTGGACTCAATAACATCAAAACGTATCAATTCATCATCCCCGCCGGCGTTCTTATTTGCACCCCGATGGTGCTGGTACAGGTCTTCGGATTGAAAGAACGCGTTATCGTTGAAGAAAACCACAAACCCAGCGTCAGCATGAAAGAGGGCATGAAAGAAGTTTTGAAGAACAAATACTTTTGGATCACCAACATCAGCGGTTGGATCAACAATATCCAAAGCGGCGCCATCGCTATTCTTAACGTAATGGTCGTGTATTCTTTGCGTCAGGATTATTTGCTCGGTATTCTGACCGGTCTTTCCGGGTGCTTCGCCACGGTCGGTCTGCCGTTCGTACCCGGCGCGCTCAAACGGTGGGGCAAAAAGAAGACCTATCTTATCATGTCTTTCTTACAAGTCCTTTCTTTCGGCGTGCAGATCCTCGGCGTATACACCAACAGTATTATTATTCTGTTCTTGGGCCTCGGCTCCATCAACTTCTTCAATATCTTCAGCTCTATGGCGTGCGACCTTATGACCCCCGATATTTGGGACTATCAACAGTATGTGTCCGGCGAAAGATTGGAGAGCAGTTCCGGCATCTTCGGTATTCTCTTTAACCCGCTCAACAGAGTGCTCTGCCTGATCGTACCCGCCGTGTACGCCATGATCGGGTTTACTTCGGAATGGAACATTCTGTACTTCGACGATACCCGTAATCAGGTCTTCTTGTGGACGATCATTCTGATGGTGGCGGCAAAAGTACTCTCCGCCATTCCATACTTCTTCTACGATCTGTCCGAAGCCAAGCACGCCAAGATCATCGAAGAACTCAAAGCCCGCGCCGCTCGCGCGTCGGCTTCCGAGCAGGGCATTACCGAACCCGTCCTCGAACCCGTACTTGAAGCTGCGGCGATCAGCCCGCTCGCGCCGGCAAGCGAAATCGAAGCCAATATCATCGACGAAGCCGCCGCAACGAAAGAAGAATTATAAAAAGCAAGGGGAAGTCTTCTTTTTCGGGGAGACTTCCCATAACTATATTTATTGCTATTGCGACTATTTATAAGAGGTGAAAAAATGAAAATTACGCAGGATATCCGCTACGTCGGTGTCAATGATCGCAAGATCGACTTATTCGAAGGACAATACGCAGTGCCGAACGGCATGGCGTATAATTCTTACGTTATTTTGGACGGTAAGATCGCCGTCATGGACACGGTCGACGCGTCTTTTACACACGAGTGGCTTGATAACGTCCAAAAGGCCCTCGGCAGCCGGAAACCGGACTACCTTGTCGTCCAACACATGGAGCCCGACCACTCCGCAAATATCGTCAACTTTTTGAACGCTTTTCCGTCGGCTGTCGTCGTGTCTTCTGCCAAAGCCTTTACGATGATGCAGAACTTTTTCGGGAAAGATTTTTCCGATCGGCGTATCGTGGTGGGCGAAGGGGATACGCTTTCTCTCGGTAAGCATGTTCTTAACTTTATCACCGCGCCGATGGTACATTGGCCGGAAGTCATCATGACCTACGACAGCACGGATAAGGCGCTGTTCTCCGCCGACGGCTTCGGCAAGTTCGGCGCGACCGACGCGGACGAAGATTGGGCGTGCGAAGCGCGTAGGTACTATTTCGGCATCGTCGGAAAGTACGGCGCGCAGGTGCAAGCGGTATTAAAGAAAGCGGCCGGTCTCGACATCGAAAAGATCTGCCCTCTCCACGGGCCCGTATTGACCGAAAATTTGCCGTACTATCTTAATTTGTATAACACCTGGTCGTCTTACGGCGTGGAGACGGACGGAATTTGCATTTGCTATACCTCCGTTTACGGACACACCAAGGCGGCGGCGGAACTTCTTGCCGAAAAGGTCAAAAATAAAGGCTGTCCAAAAGTTGCCGTAAACGACCTTGCGCGGTGCGACATGGCCGAAGCGGTGGAAGACGCCTTTAGGTACGGTAAGATCGTACTTGCCACCACCACCTATAACGCCGATATTTTCCCGTTCATGAAAGAATTTATTTTGCACCTTACCGAACGCAACTTCCAGAACAAGACGATCGGCTTTATCGAAAACGGCAGTTGGGCGCCCATGGCGATCAAGACCATGCAAAATATGCTGGCCGCAAGCAAGAATATCGCCTATTGCGAAAACGCCGTGCGCATTAAGTCGGCGATGTCGGAGGAGAATAAAAACGAGATCGAAAAGTTGGCCGAAGAACTCTGCAAAGACTACCTTGCCCGACAGGACAGTACCGCTGACAAAAACGACCTCAAAGCGCTCTTTAATATCGGATACGGTCTCTATGTCGTAACCAGTAACGACGGCAACAAGGATAACGGCTTGATCGTCAATACCGTCGCGCAAGTAACCAGCGCGCCCAACCGTATCGCCGTTACCATCAACAAACAAAACTATTCTCACCACGTCATCAAGCAGTCCGGCGTCATGAACGTCAACTGTCTTTCCGTCGACGCGCCTTTCTCCGTTTTTGAGAACTTCGGGTTCAGAAGCGGGAGAACGGTCGATAAATTCGAGAACACGGAAATTCTGCGCTCCGATAACGGCCTGATCTTCCCGTCCCGCTATATCAACTCTTTCATGTCTCTCAAAGTGGAGTCTTACGTTGATCTTGGCACGCACGGCATGTTTATTTGCTCGGTGACCGAGGCGCGCGTTATCAGCAAACTCGAGACCATGACGTATACCTATTATCAAAACAACGTCAAGCCAAAACCGCAGACGGAAGGAAAGAAAGGATACGTCTGTAAGATCTGCGGATACGTGTACGAGGGCGACACCTTGCCGGAAGATTTTGTTTGCCCGCTCTGTAAACACGGGGCGGCCGATTTTGAACCGATAAAATAAATAAAAAGGAGAACGATCATTATGAAAAAGTACGTATGCGACATTTGCGGTTACGCCTATGACGAAGCCTTGGGCGATCCGGATAACGGCATCGCTCCCGGCACCAAGTTCGAGGACTTGCCGGACGACTTTGTCTGCCCCCTTTGCGGCGCGGGAAAAGACTCTTTTTCCGCCGAATAAAGAAAACGTAAAACAACTTAATTGTCAAGCAGAATGCGGGAAAGGGCCTTTTATCGAAAAGGGTCCCTTTCCCGCAACTCATATTCGGCAAAAGTTTGACTTTTGACGGGAATTATGCTAAAATCTACGAAGAAAATGCAGGAGGCTGAAAAATGAAAAAAGCCATTGTTTCCGTTATCGGTACCGACAAAAAAGGTATCATCGCCAAAGTCAGCGGTTTGTTGTTCGAGCTGGGTATCAACGTCGAAGACATTTCGCAGACCATTATGCAACAGTATTTTACCATGATCATGCTCGTCGATCTGTCCGAAGCCAAAAAGGAATTCGGAGCGGTATGCGAGGACTTGGACGCGCTCGGTAAAGAAATCGGCGTGGACATCCGTATGCAGAGCGAGCAGATTTTTACCGCCATGCACAGAATTTAATGCGGAGAAAAAATGATTCAGATCAATGAAGTTATAGAAACGAACAAGATGGTCTCGGCCGAGCACCTCGACGTGCGGACGGTTACGATGGGTATTTCTCTCCTCGACTGTATCGCCGACGACGTAGATACCCTTTGTGCGCGCATTCACGACAAGATTATTTCCAAAGCAAAGAATCTTGTGCCCGTCTGCAATCAGATCGCGGCGGAGATCGGTATTCCCATTGTCAACAAGCGTATCAGCGTTACTCCGGTGAGCCTTCTCACCGCAAGAACGGGCGGCGCCGTTAAGGTAGCCGAGACGCTGGACAAGTGCGCCGACGAGATCGGCGTGGACTTTGTCGGCGGGTATTCCGCGCTTGTACAAAAGGGCATGACCGAGTATGAAAAAGAATTCCTTTTGACCATCCCCGAAGCGTTGACCAAGACCAATAAGGTTTGTTCTTCCATCAACGTCGGCAGTACCAAAGCCGGTATCAATATGGACGCCGTCGCCTTGATGGGTAAGATCATTAAGCAGACCGCGGAAATGACCAAAGAAAGCGACAGCATCGGTTGCGCCAAACTGGTCGTTTTTGCAAACGCCGTCGACGACAACCCCTTTATGGCGGGCGCCTTCCACGGCGTAGGCGAAGCCGATTGCGTCATTAACGTCGGCGTCAGCGGCCCCGGCGTGGTAGAAACCGCTCTCAAGCAGGTCAAAGGTAAAGACCTGACCGTGGTGGCGGAAACCGTCAAAAAAGTAGCTTATAAAATTACGCGCGTAGGCCAACTGGTCGCGCAAGAAGCAAGCAGGAGACTGAACGCCAATTTCGGTATCATCGATCTCAGTCTCGCACCCACCCCGGTCAAAGGGGACAGCGTCGCCAGAATATTGGAAGAGATCGGTGTGGACACCGTGGGCGGCTACGGCACGACAGCCTGTCTTGCCCTGCTCAACGACGCCGTTAAGAAAGGCGGAATTATGGCCTCGTCCCACGTGGGCGGTCTGTCCGGCGCTATCATCCCCGTCAGCGAAGACATCGGCATGATCGAGTCCGCGGCGAAAGGTATCCTGAAATTGGAAAAACTGGAAGCCATGACGGCAATTTGCAGCGTAGGCCTCGATATGATTGCCATCCCCGGCGATACCTCGGCAGACGTCATTTCGGCAATGATCGCCGACGAATGCGCCATCGGCGTTATCAATAACAAGACGACCGCCGTTCGCGTTATCCCCGTATGCGGAAAGAAAGAAGGCGACGTCGCCACCTTCGGCGGCTTGCTCGGAGAAGCCCCCATCATGCCCGTCAATAACGTCTCTCCCGCCCGCTTTATTTCTCGCGGCGGCCGTATACCCGCTCCCGTCTGGGCGAATAAGAACTGAGGCCTATTGGCACTCAGTTCTTAATGAAATCCGCATGCCGCGGATGAAATTCATTGCATGAATGAAATCACTTCGTGATGAAATCCTGCGTTCGCAGGATTTTTTCTTTTTTCTATAATTAAAATGCCTCTTTAAAAGTATCGGCAAATATGCTATACTGAAAATATGATCAAATAAGGGGAACAAAAAATGTTTACGCTGAAAAAGTATGTGGCGCCTGATTTTTCTTCCGAACGGTTTACGAATTGTCCCGACGCGCTGTTTGTGCCTGCGCCGGCTGATTTCGTCGCGCCGGATAATTATCACGCGACTACCGTTTTTCCCGAATACTTTTTAATAGGCGGCAAGTGGCTTCTTGTCGAAGACAGCCGTATGGATTCCGTCGTTACGTATCGGGATGGGAAACTGTATGCGACGGAGTTTAGACACCTACGTAAAGGCGACCTTGTTTGCGTCGGTCGGACGGAAGAAGGACAAGAGGGCATTTTCGTACACACCGACGGTTTTACCGAGGAGAAAGAGGAGTCGCAGGCGTTTGCATTCCGGCAGAACCGTTCTCGCGAGACGTCCATGTCCCGGGAGTACGACGAGTTGTACGATCTTCTTCGGCACGAAAAAGAGCACGGCAATATCTGTTGGGTACTCGGTCCGGCGTGCGCTTTCGACTACGACGCCCGCAGGACTTTTGCCCGATTGGTAGAAGAAGGGTACGTTTCTTCATTGCTTGCCGGCAACGCATTGGCTACGCATGACCTCGAGGCGGCCTATCTCAAGACGGCGCTCGGCCAGGACATCTATACCCGACATAACGTCTTTAACGGGCACTATCATCACCTCGACACCATTAACACCGTCCGCAAGTACGGTTCCATTCCTTCTTTCATCGAAAACGAGCATATTAATGACGGCATCATTTGTTCTTGCGTGAAAAACAAGGTGCCTTTCGTGCTTGTAGGCTCCATCCGCGACGACGGACCGCTGCCCGAAGTTTATCCCAACGTCTACGCCGGACAAGACGCCATGCGCGACTGCGTGCGGAAGGCGACCACCGTAATTTGCATGGCCACGACTCTACATTCCATTGCCACCGGCAATATGACGCCCTCTTTCCGCGTTATTGACGGAACGGTACGGCAGGTCTATTTTTACGCCGTCGATATTTCCGAATTCGCCGTCAATAAATTGACGGATCGCGGTAGCTTGACCTCGCGCGGCATTGTTACCAACGTGCAGGACTTCGTATTTAACGTCGGCAGAGGCCTCGGATTGCTGTAAAGTTTCCGTGGAAAACAATTTATCGTCCGTTCCTGTTTCGGAACGGATTTTTTATGCAAAAATCACTATTTACAAATATGAAAATATGCTATAATGTGAATATGAACATGTGTATCAGTGGTAATATGTACGTATGGGGCCACGGCCTCGTTAAATGCACCGCTCGCATCGAGGGCGGTCGGATCGTCTCGCTCGATAAATATACCGGAGAAAACGCTGTTCCGGACGGGTTGATCGTGCTCCCCGGCTTTATCGACAAGCATATCCACGGAGCGGCCGGCGTAGACTGTATGCGGAACGAAAACGCTCTGAAGGTTATGTCCGAAAGCTTGATTAAAGAAGGCGTTACGCGCTTTTTACCCACGACCATGACGGGACCGAAAGCCGATATTCTGTCCGCGCTTGGCAGAATGGGCAAGCAAATGGAAGAGGGCGGTTTTGCGGGCGCGCAGCCTATCGGCATCCACTTGGAAGGGCCCTTTATCGCCGCCGAAAAGGCCGGCGCCCAACCCAAAGAAGATATCCTTTCCTTTACGGAAGAAGCGTTCGACGAAATGAACGCCGCCGCGCGCGGTAAGATAGCGCAGGTTACGTATGCCCCGGAAAAGAACCCCGGTATGACGGGCGCTCTCGTCAGGCGTGGGATCGTGGCAAGCGTGGGACACACTTCGGCATCTGCGGAACAAGTTCTGCAAGCGGAAGAAGAGGGCGCGACCTCGGCAACGCACGTCTATAACGCTATGAGCGGTCTCAGTCATCGTGATTGCGGCGCGGTCGGCGGGGTCATGCTGGCAAAGAATATGTACTGCGAACTCATCTGCGACGGCAAGCACGTGGAAAAAGAAGCCGTCCGTGTGCTTCAAAAAACGGCGCAAAGTCGCGTTTGCCTTATTACCGACGCCACCGAGGCAAAATACTTGCCCGACGGCGAATATTATTTAGGTAAAAACAAGATCGTCGTAAAAGATAATCTCGCGCGTCTTACCGACGGCACCATCGCCGGTTCGGTGCTGAAAATGAACGACGCAGTCAAAAATTTCCGCGACTTCTGCGGTCTGACTTTGGAAGAAGCCGTCGACGCGGCAACCATCGTTCCCGCGCGGTGCTTAAAGATCGATAAAGACTACGGAAGTATCGCCATCGGCAAGGTCGCCGACTTTGTCCTTTGCGATAAAGATATGAACGTTCGCGGCGTCTATATCGCAGGAAAGAAGGTCTTATAAATCAAAAACGCTTGGATAAAATCATCATGGAAAGTGCTTGTTTTTTGCGCTTTCTTGTGATAGAATACAATCCGTACTCAATATGCACTCGTAGCCCAGCTGGATAGAGCACTGGCCTCCGACGCCAGGTGTCGTTGGTTCGAATCCAATCGGGTGCGCCAGAAAAAGTGTCTTTTGTATTCAAAAGACACTTTTTCAGTTATATTCGCCTGAGGCGAGTTATATTGCTGCACAGTTATATTCGGCTAAAGCCGAGTTATATTGCGCTTTGCGCAGTTAGAAAGGCGAATATAATATAACTGTTTCCGTAGGAAACAATATAACTATGCCGTAAGGCATAATAAAACTGACGACGAAGTCGGCAATATAGAACATTTTGTAATAGCAACATAAATAAAGATAATACATTTACAGATTTAATCCGATGCGTCAGCCATCCCAGTTGTTATTGGTTGAATAGAAAAAGAAAGGATGGGAAATGCGCCAGAGAAGATTTTTTATCAATACTTATCGGAGATTCTTTGAAAAAATCTTGATTTTGACGAAAAACCGTCCTGTCGTTTCTCCTTAAAATCCCAATATTGACTTGTTGTTTGGAGTATGTTATATTTGAATTACGGTAGAGTGTTTGGCAAAAAGTGTTTTTCGCTTGCGGAGGAGATACAAAATGAAGAAAACAATTATTCCGCTTATTATTCTTATTGTGATTTGTTGTGCGTCGATGACGGCTTGTTGGCCGTTAGGTGGCATTTTTAATTCCGATAATTATGAATTGCATGGCAGTCCGGACGAAATCGGAGAACCTAAAGACTTCTCGAAAAACGGTTTCAAAATTACTCTTACGGATAAGTTTACGGAAGAAAAAAGTAAAGCGGGTTTTGACCCTTATTACGTTTCTTTATTTTGCGGCGTATGCGTCTTGAAAGAAGAATTCACAGAAGAAAACGGTTTGGCCGATCTTTCTTTGGAACAATATATCAACGACGTAATCAGTAACAACGGCCATACGGACATACAGCCGCAAACGAAGGGCGGCCTTTGGTATTATGTAAAGGACGACGCAACAAGACGCGATTATTCCTATTCCTATAAAGGAACCGATGCATTTTGGGTGGTTCAGTTTATATGTGAAACGAGGTATGTTTCCGTGCTCGAAGACACGATCCAAGCCTTTGCGGAAAGCGTAGAGGTCGAGTAATGTTGGATTTCTACGATTTTTACCGTATCTATCTTATCGCAAGCGCAATCGTTACGCTTATCGGTGTGATTGTTTGCCCGATCATCGCGCATCGGAAAGGGCGAAGCGTTCTCGGTTGGATCTTCGGCGGTTGGGCTCTTGGCGTGGTCGGCGTGATAATCGTTTCCTGCTTGCCAAGAAAACAATAATTTTCGGGAATTATAAAAACCGTTATTTATCTTATCACCGTTGAAACTTCAACGTTTTTCTGCTATACTGAATAATAATATCTATATCGAAAAGTTTGATCGTACGGAGGAAAAATGAAAAATATCAGCCCGTTTTGTACGTGTAAAGACCTTTCGTGCCCGTTGCACCCGACCAATCATGACAAAGGGTGCGCGCCCTGCATTGCGAAAAATTTGAAACAGAACGAGATACCGTCCTGTTTTTTCAAGAAGGTCGACCCGGACAAGAAATCGGGGACGTATTTTTTCGAGGACTTTGCTAAGGCCGTTTTTGACGCGGAAAAGAAAGATTGAGATATGGAATGGTTTAATCTTTTCGGCCTGGTTTTTATCGTGGTAATTATGATCCCCAATATCGTTTTTGCCATCAAAAACAAGGGTGCTTTCGAAAATAAGTGGAAGAATAAAGCGGCGGAAATAATAGAGCAAATCGGCAGGATCGGCTGTTTTGTTTTTATGATCATCAATATTCCCGGCACCTTTTTCGGTTGGTGGACGGACGGCGCGTTTGTTGCGTACCTCGTTATCGATTCCGTTTTAACGGTCGCTTATTGCGTGTTTTGGATCGTTTTATGGAAAAAGAACAACGTTTTGAAAGCGCTTGCGCTTTCCGTTATTCCATCGCTTATTTTCCTTTTGAGCGGCGTTTTGAGCCGTTCCGTTTTGTTGGGTGTTTCGGCGATTTTGTTTGCTTCGACGCATATTATTATTTCTTATAAAAACGCAAAAATAAAATAATAGACGCATTCGCTTGACTACGGCGTAAGTTTGCGCGTATAATAACGATTGTTATATAACAAATGTTATCCGGATGAGATAACACGTGTGGGAGTTAAATATGCCGCCGAAGGTAAAATGTAAAAAAGAAGATATCGTGTCCGTTGCGTTCGAGATTGCCAGAGAGAGGGGACCGCAAGCGTTGACGGCGAGAGAAGTCGCGTCGAGGATGGGAATATCGACCCAGCCTATTTTTACTTGTTTTTCTTCTATGGACGAACTGAAAACCGCAGTGTACGCTCGTGCGAGTGATTTTTTTCAGAACTATCTAGGCGAGGGCATGAAACAGGAAATTCCGTTTTTGGGCGTAGGGAAGCAATATATTAATTTTGCAAAACAGGAAAAAGAACTGTTCAAAATGATGTTTTTGGATAAGACCGAAAACGCCCGTATACGATCGGCAGACGCATTGAAAAAGGCGCAGGAATTCGTGTTGGGATCCGTAATGAAAAATTACGATATGGATAGTGAAACAGCCACGCATTTTATACGTAATTTATGGGTGACTTCCGTTTCCCTCGCGGTAATGATCGTGATGGACGATAGCCCTTTTACTGAAGATGATATCGGAGTGATTTTTTCCGAGATCAGTTTGTCTCTTTGTAAGGCGTACAAAGAGATACCCGGCATGGTCAAGGGCGAGTACGACAAGAACGCCATTTTCGACCGATTGGTCGGTAAAAAACACCGGTAAGACGGAGGCAAGAGATGAATTGTGGAATAAGAGAGTGGAAAGAATCGGACGCGTCCTCTCTTGCCTCCGTACTATCTAATAAAAAAATCTTGGAAAATTTGCGCGACGGCGTGCCCTATCCGTATACGGAACAGGACGCGCTGAACTACATCCAAGCAATGAAAAACTCCGACAAAAACGACGTTTTCGTATTCGCCGTTGTGGCGGACGATAAAGTCGTCGGGAACGTCGGCGCGGGCAGACAAGAAAACGTACATCGTCGGACGGCGGAACTCGGGTATTATCTCGGCGAGGAATACTGGGGCCGTGGGATCATGACGGAAGCGGTCAAAAAGACGTGCGCATATATTTTCGAACATAGCGATATCATCCGTATTTTTGCGGAGACGTACGCCGACAACGTTGGGTCTTGCCGCGTTCTCGAAAAGGCGGGATTTACGTGCGAAGGCGTTTTGAGAAAGGCCGCCGAAAAAAGCGGCGTCATTAAAGACGTAAAGATGTACGCTTTGATAAAAGAGTAACAGAAATGGAGAAAGTTGTGGACAATATTATCGAGATCAAAGATTTGTATAAATCATATGGTTCGGTCAAAGCGGTGCAGGACCTTTCTTTCGTTGTAAAGAGGGGAGAACTTTTCGCATTTTTGGGCGTGAACGGAGCCGGCAAATCCACGACTATTTCTATGATCTGCGGTCAATTGAAAAAAGACAGCGGGAGTATAACCGTCTGCGGCAAGAGCGTCGAAAAGAATTTTGACGATATCAGTCGCAGGATCGGCGTGGTGTTTCAAAGCTCCGCGCTGGATCAAAAACTGGCGGTCAAAGACAATTTAAGAAGCCGCGCCGCGTTGTATGGCATTACGGGTAAAAAATTTGAAAAGAGAGTGAAAGAACTTGCCGAGCTGCTTCAATTCGGCGAATTTTTGAACAGACCGCTCGAAAAGTTGTCCGGAGGACAGAAACGGCGTATCGATATCGCCCGAGCTCTTTTGCATGAACCGGAGATCCTTATTCTGGACGAACCGACCACCGGTCTCGATCCGCAGACAAGGCGCATGCTTTGGAGCGTGGTAGACGGCCTTCGTAAAGAAAAGGGCCTGACCGTTTTTTTGACCACCCACTATATGGAAGAAGCGGCCGACGCCGATTATATCATTATTTTGGACAGCGGCAAGATCGCCGCCGAAGGCACCCCGCTCGAACTGAAAAACAAATATGCCGGCGACTACGTTACTTTGTATGGGTGCGACGAAGAAAAAATAAAAGGATTCGGGTTGAAATACGAAACCATCCGCGACGCCGTGCGTATTAAAGTGGACAGCACTGCAAAGGTGACGGAACTTATTTTGAGCAAGCCGGAACTTTTTACCGATTACGAGGTGGCAAAAGGGAAGATCGACGACGTCTTTTTGGAAGTTACGGGCAAAAAACCGGGGGAGGAAACGGACTGATGAAAACGCTCCTTAACGTCGTAAATAGAAATCTGAAAATGTTTTTTAAAGATAAAGGTTTGTTCTTTTCTTCTCTGATCACCCCCATACTTTTGCTTGTTTTGTACGCGACGTTTTTGGCGAAAGTCTATCGGGATAGTTTTTCTTCCGCGTTGCCGGAAGGTATGGTGCTCGCCGATAAACTGATAAGCGGCACTGTGGTCAGTCAGCTGATATCTTCTTTACTGGCCGTGTCGTGCGTAACGGTCTCTTTCTGCGCCAATTTGGTGATGATCGGCGACAAGGCTACCGGAGCGATTCGCGACTTTACCGTAACGCCCGTGCGTCGTTCCACGTTGGCCGCGGGATATTATATCGCTTCCGCTTGCAGTACGCTGATTGTTACTTTTTCCGCTCTTGCCGTGTGCTTTGCTTATCTCGCTACGCAAGGATGGTATTTGAGCGTCGCCGACGTTTTTCTTGTGATCGGCGACGTGTTTCTGCTGACTTTGTTCGGCACGGCGCTGTCATCCTGCGTCAATTTTTTCCTCAGTACCAATGGCCAAGCTTCTGCGGTGGGTACCATCGTCAGCGCGGGCTACGGTTTTGTCTGCGGCGCTTATATGCCCATTTCCTCTTTCGGCGAGGGCCTTCAGAAAGCGCTTATGTTTTTGCCCGGAACGTACGGGACCAATCTTTTGAAAAATCACTTGATGCGCGGAGCGTTTGCGGAGATGGAAAACGTCGGTTTTCCGCCGGAAGTGGTGACGGGGATCAAAGATTCCGTCGACTGCAATCTATATTTTTTCGACCATGCCGTACCGGTTTGGGTGATGGCGGTCGTATTGATCGGCGCTGTGGTGTTTTTTACAGGATTGTTCGTTTTATTCCACGTTTTGTCGAAGAAAAAACGTCCGAAA
>JAEEGL010056779.1_pt1 | contig 16125 bp, 6 predicted proteins | sample 9134231 | NCBI WGS metagenome assembly JAEEGL01 (sample SAMN16246548, study PRJNA631951) | gut metagenome | biome: gut microbiome; feature: rumen; material: fiber-attached | host: Bos | place: Iran: Karaj | collected 2018-10
CCTGATTGATAAACCGCTGCTAATAAGTAATGAGTAACCTTTTGATAGTTATATGATGAGAAAGATAAGCAAGCGACTTTTGATAAGTTTAGCATTTGTCATTTGTCAATTATCACTGAGCGTGGCGCAAACAGCTGGCGACATCATCAGCGGTACCGTCACCGACGAGTACGGTCCCGTCATTGGTGCCAACGTGGTAGAGCTTGATGCCGCCAACCGTATCGTGGCGTCGGCCGTGACCGACCTAAGCGGCAACTTCTCCTTCAAGCTGAAGAACCCCAAGGACAAGCTGCGCATCACCTACGTGGGTGCGAAGACCGTGACGCTGCCCTTCAACAAGAAGAAGTATAGCGTTCACCTGCAGAGCGCCACGACGATTGAGACCGTGACCGTGAAGTCGAAGCGGCGTGCCCAAGGCTCCGGCCTGGCCATCCCCATCGACGAGATTTCCACCGCCCGTCAGAGCATCGACATGAGTGAGTTTGAGGGTCTGGCCCTGACCACCGTCGACGAAGCCCTGCAGGGCCGTATCGCCGGTCTGGACATCATCGCTGGCGGCGACCTGGGCAAAGGCTCCTCCATGCGCCTGCGTGGTGTGTCGAGTATCAATGGTTCCAGCGAGCCGCTGATTGTGGTCGACGGCAACGTATGGGAGACCAATACCAACGACTTCGACTTCTCCTCGGCCAACGATGAGAAATTTGCTGAACTGCTGAACGTGAACCCTGACGAAATCGAGAGCATCTCCGTGCTGAAGGATGCCGCCGCCACCGCCATCTGGGGTTCGCAAGGCTCCAACGGCGTCATCGAAATCAAGACCAAGCGCGGTGTGCGCGGCAAGACCCGCGTCAACTACAGCTTCCGTCTGACCGGTACCTACCAGCCCAACGGCTATAAGATGCTGAACGGCGACGAGTACACCATGCTGCTGAAGGAAGAATACTTCAACCCGCAGATGAGCGATGCCGCCAGTAACATCAGGGAGCTGAACTACGACCCGTCGTTCTCAGAATATGAGATGTATAACAACAACACCGACTGGCTGAAGGAGGTGAAGAAGGTGGGCTGGCGACAGAACCACTACCTCGCCCTGTCAGGTGGCGGTGAGAAGGCCCACTTCCGCGTGGGTGCCGGCTACGACCATGAGACCGGCTCCATCATTGAGCAGAAGCTCGACCGCTTCACCTCGCGTGTGAACCTCGACTATTTCGTCAGCGACCGCATCAAGATTGAGACCAACATCTCACTGACCTATACCAAGAACAACCGTAACAACGGCGACCTGCTCTCGCTGGCCTACAGGCGTATGCCTAACCTGTCCATCTACGAGCAGGACCCCGTCACCGGCAAGGACCTGGCCGACTACTATAACATCCTGCCCAGCGTCTCGAATGAGCTGAACGACCAGCGCGTGAGCGGCGAAAATCCTATTCCCAACCCCATCGCCCTGGCCTATCTGGCGAAGAACAAGGAGACCAGCTACAACATCACCCCTGAGTTCAAGTTGAACTACCGTCTGCTGGGCCTCGACGACGAGCATCACCGTCTGGACTACGAGGGCAAGGTGGTGTTCAACATCTTTAATAGATATGAAGACCAGTACATGCCCCAGTCGCTGAGCACCACGGGCTGGAACAACAGCTCGAGCAACAGGGTGTCAGCCAACTCGAACAAGAGCCTGGGCGTGACCACCACCCACACACTGACCTTCACCCCGCACTTCAAGAACAAGGACCACTCGCTGACGATGATGCTGCGTGGCCAGCTGACCAGCGGCACTTCGTCGTCGCAGAACACCTCCACCTGGGGTCTGCCTTCAGGCACGATGCAGAGCACGGCAGCCGATGCCATCCTCAGCAATATAGGTACCGGCAGCGGCCAGTGGCGCAGCATCTACTTCACCTATTCAGCCCACTACGCCTACAAGGGCCGCTACATGGCTGACTTCTCGGTGCGCCGCGACGGTAGCACGAAGTTCGGCGACGACCAACGCTGGGGTAACTTCCCCGCCCTGTCATTACGCTGGAACATCAGCCGTGAGCCGTGGTTCCGCGAGGCGCTGCCCTTCGTGTCGATGCTCTCCGTCCGTCCGGGTTGGGGCATCGTGGGCCGTCAGCCTGGCAGCGAGGGCCTGTTCTACAGCAAGTACAGCAATGGCGCCGGCTACCTGAACTCTGGCAGTACCGCTCCGGCCAATATCCAGATGAAGAACCTGAAGTGGGAGCAGAAGGAGACCTGGAACCTGGGTACCGACTTCGGATTCTTCGACGACCGCATCACGGGTAACGTGGAATTCTACTGGCAATACACCACCGACCTGCTGATGGGCAACCGCGGCATCCCCACCTCGTCAGGCTACGCTACGCTGGCCTACCAGAACGTGGGCAACATGAAGAACATCGGCTGGGAGTTCAACCTCAACGGCAACAGCATCATCAAGGCTGGCAAGTTCAGGGCTGACTTCAACGTCACCTTTGCCAACAACAAGAACGAGATAACCGCTATGGACGAGACCTGTCTTGCATCGCTCAACGGCGAGTTCAACCGCCAGAACGGTTCCTACATGACCCGTGTGGAACTGAACACAGCCATGGGCTCTATCTACGGCTTCCGCTACAAGGGCGTCTACCAGTACAGCGACTACTCTCCCGAGGAAATCAAGGGTGTGAGCGGTCCCAATGCTCCTGTGGCCCGCGATGCACAAGGCAATGTCATCGTCGACGAGAACGGCATGACCACGCCGATGACGTTCTGCTTTTCCGGCACGAGGGACGAGTCGCGCATCTTCCGCGGTGGCGATGCCATCTATGACGACATCAACCACGACGGACAGATTGACGAGCTGGACATTGTCTACCTGGGCTCCTCGCTGCCTAAGTTCACCGGCGGCTTCGGCTTCAAGCTGCACTTCGGCCGCATCTCATGGAACAACCAGTTCAACTTCCGCTATGGCAACAAGATTATCAATGCCGCACGCATGAACGCTGAGAAGATGTACGACAACAACAACCAGAGCCGTGCCGTGAACTGGCGTTGGCGTGTTGAGGGCGACGTCACCGAGATTCCCCGTGCCCTGCGTCAGGCTGGCTACAACTATCTGGGTTCTGACCGCTTTGTGGAGGATGGCTCGTTCATCCGTCTGAACTACTCGCAGATCAGCTACTCCGTTCCGCAGAAGACACTGAAGAAGTGGGGCCTGTCACAGCTCAGCTTCTACATCTCAGCCAACAACCTCTTCTGTCTGACTAAATACTCAGGCGCTGACCCCGAGGTAGGCTATGGCTCAATGGGCATCGTGACCGACAACGCCCAGACACCGCGTGCCAAGTCGTTTACCGGAGGCGTGACTATTCAGTTCTGAGAAATTGAGAGAATGAGAAATTGAGAGAATGAGAAATTGAGAGAATGAGAAAATGGGAAAATGAGACATTGACCTAATTATCAGAATTATGAAGACAAACAATATATTCAATAGGACAAAGAGCCTGAAGGACTGGAAGAAACAGGGCGGCAAGGCACTCGTCGCACTCGCCTGCTGCCAGTCGCTGCTGTCCCTGACCAGCTGCAACGATTTCCTCGACATCCTGCCGTTGAATGACGTGGTGCTGGAGAACTTCTGGACTGAGAAGGCCGACGTGACCAGCGTGCGCAACAGCTGCTACGAGGCGCTGGCCAGCCAGGATGCCATGAACCGCATCGGCCTCTGGGGTGAGTTGCGTTCCGACAACCTGCTCGCTGGTGCCAACATCCCCCAGGATGTCAACGAGGTGCTGAAGGAGAACATCCTCTCCTCCAACCCCTACTGCAACTGGTCTAAAATCTATCAGTGCATCAACCGCTGTAACATCGTCTGCCACTACGCACCCAAGGTGCAGGCCATTGACCCTAACTACAGCGAGGCCGAGATGAAGGCCGACGTGGCTGAGGTCTCAGCCCTGCGCGCACTGTGCTACTTCTACCTCATCCGCACGTTCCGTGACGTGCCCTACACCCGCGTGCCCAGCATCGACGACACGCAGAACTACATCCTGCCCGCCACCAAGTTTGACGCTGTGCTCGACTCACTCATCACCGACCTGGAGCGTGTCAAGGACGATGCCGTCAGGCGCTTCGAGCTCGACCGCGTCAATGGCAGCTACTACACCTTCCCCGAAGCCAACTCCAGCCGTATCACGCGCGTGGCCATCTGGGGCCAGCTGGCCGACCTGTATTTGTGGAAGGGCGACTGGGACAATGCCATCAAGTATGCTGACATGGTCATCGACTTCAAGCGTCAGCAGTATCAGGAGCTGAAAGACCGCGTGGGCGACATCAAGGAGATAGAACTCATCGACGACGTCCCCATGCTGTTGGAATGCCCCGATGGTAGTGGCGACCGGGGTGGTCATGCCTATACTGCCATCTTCGGCGATGGCAACTCGTTTGAGAGCCTCTTCGAGCTGTACTTCTCGTCCAGTCAGAACCAGGCCAATGCATGGGTTCGCGACTACTATGGCAGCACCGATACGCCCAACGGTCGCCTGAGGGCCAACGCCTTGACCTTCGGCACGAGCCTTCAGGACGTCATTGAAGGCAAGGTGCCCCTCTATAAGCCCACCGACGGCCGTTTCTTTGAGGCGTTCAGGGTAGAGGGAACGAACCTCAACGTCGGCAAGTACGTGAACAGCTCTGTAAGCTATCAGACCAAGTCGGTCACCACCGAGAAGAATCTGAACCTCCAGACTGACCAGCGCGGCAACAACGCTGCTCACTGGGTTTTCTATCGTCTGACTGACATGCTGCTCATCAAGGCTGAAGCCCTGGTGAAGCGTAACCAGGATGGTGACATGGATGCCGCCTTCGACATGGTGAACATTGTCAACAAGCGTGCCAACAACCTGACGCAGACACTGAAGAAGGAAGAGTACATTAACTCTGCGACGGCCATGGAGAACCTGGTGTTCGACGAGCGCCGCCGTGAGTTCATGTTCGAGGGCAAGCGCTGGTATGACCTCGTGCGCCGCTCGCGTCGTGACGGCAACACCGCCTATCTCGTCGCCGCAGTGAAGATAAGGCACGACAACGCCAATGCCATCGGCATCAGGCTGGCTGACCCCAACATGATTTACTTCCCATACGCCAAGAGTGAGCTGAAGGTGAACCCGCTGCTGCAGCAGAACTCAGCCTACACCAATGGCGAGGACGAGGAGTACAGCAGATGAGATTTGAGAATTGAGATTTGAGAATTGAGATTTGAGAATTGAGATTTGAGTTTTTGTTTTGAGAGTTTTAACTAACGACATACAATAGCAATGAAAACGATTTCTAGAATATTCCGACGGATAGGCGACAGGGCCACGGTGCTTTCGCTCTTTGCCGTGGTGTCCGTGCCGTTCTTCTTCTCGTGCGTGGACAACGACGACGTGCCCGAGAATATGTACACCGCCAAGAAATTGACTGCCGGTGCGTTCCTCGAGGCCCATCAGGACCGCTACAGCCAGTTTACGGCTCTGCTGAAGCGCACCCCCTACTTCTCATTGATGACCACCTATGGCCGCTATACGCTCTTCGCACCTGTCAACAGCGCCATTGACGACTACCTCAAGGCCAATGGCTACAGCTCGGTGGACGACATCCCGCAGGGCATCTGCGACTCGCTGGCACGTACACACATCATGCGCAAGGGCGCCATCTTCACTTCCGACGTGCCTGAGGGCGACATTGGCCAGAACATGCTGGATGCCATCCTCGGATGGTCGAGCGATTCAGACGTGGTCAATGAGAACCACCTTATCTATTATGTGAACAAGAACTCGCGCATGCTGGAGTATAACGACTCTGTGACCAACGGCGTCGTTCACACCATCGACCATATCATCTCGGCCAGCAGTGACTACCTGCCCGAGAAGATGGCCGAAGACTCCACCATCACGCTCTTCTGCGAGGCCCTGCGGCTGACGCACCTCGACGATTCGCTCCATTACTACATTGACAACAACTACAGCATCGGTTCTGACTCAGTCTATATCGGCACCAGCGAGCGTTGTCTGAACAATGGCAATCCCCGCATGAAGTGCATCTGGGTTGACATACGCTATTTCAAGTACACTGCCTTTGTCGAGCCTGACTCAGTGTACCATCGCTATGGCATCCGCACCATCGATGACCTGAAGGCCTATGCCAAGAAAATCTACGATGCCACCTACCCCGAGGATGCAGGCCTGTACGATGACGATTTTACCAACCGCAAGAACCCTCTGAATCGCTTTGTGAGCTACCACCTGATGGACCGTCTGGCCACCTACAACAACTTGGTGGGCAACGAGTTGACGACGGAATGCTGGAATACGAATCTGGCCGACCCCGAGGATTTCTATGAGACGATGTGTCCAGGCACCCTGATGCGCTTTGCCAAGCCGTCGGGCGACCAGCAGGGCATCTACATCAACCGTCGTGGCCTGAAGAGCCGTCTCTATGACGCTGAGAGCCGTGGCGTGAAGGTGCTGTCGATGTCAGAGTCGGGCGCTACGGAGACGAATGCCCTCAACGGCACCTACCACTACATTGACGACATCCTGACCTTCAACCTTCATACCCGCGACGTCATCTTCAACTGCCGCATGCGTTTCGACCCCGCCACGCTGAGCCCCGACTTCATGAACGGCAACGGCCGCAACCATAAGTACGACCTTGGCGTTAACGAGAACACCATCCGCGGCTTCAAGCGCGGCTTCCTCAAAGGGTGGGAGATGAGCGACGAGAGCTTTGTCGGCGTTACTGGCAACGACATCTGGTGGGCCTCGTTCCTGGGCCACGTGGTGGTCATCTCAGGCCGCTTCGACGTCACCTTCAAGCTGCCCCCCGTTCCTAAGAAAGGCACCTACGAGATTCGCATCGGCTACACCCCCAATGAGGAGCGTGGCGTTATCCAGGCCTATCTGAACAACATGCCCTGCGGCATTCCCGTCGACATGCGTATCTACCCGACCGACCCCGAGATTGGCTTCATCGGCGATGGCAGCGAAGGTGCAACGACCGATGAGGAAATCAAGATGCAAGACAAGGCCCTGCACAACCGTGGCTTCCTGAAGGGTCCCGACGTGTGGTACCAGGGCGGCACTGGCAATACGACCGGTGCGCTGCGTGCGCTCAACCTGCCTACGCGCCGCGTGCTGGCCACCGAGAGCATGGACCCCGACAAGACCTACTACCTCCGCCTGCGCCAGGTGCTCGACGATCCTGAGAAATACTGTAACTTCAACTATCTGGAGCTGTGCCCGAAGAGTGTCTACGGCAGCCCCGAGGGTGAGGACCAGCATTAAGGAGATAATGAGATATTGAGATAATGAGAAACTGAGAAATTATCTAATGATTTAATTATGAAAACAAATAATATAATAGACAGGATAAAGAGGCTGAGGAGACAGGGATGCAAGGCATTGCTCCTCTTCTCCCTCTCCCCATCTCTCATCCTCCTGGGCAGCTGTTCTGAGTGGAACGACCACTACGAGCCAGCCATGGAAGCTGGCGGCAATGCCACCTTGTGGCAGCAGATGAAGGCTAATCCCCAGCTGTCCGACTTCTGCGAGGTGCTCGAGCAGACCCGCACCTTCCGCATGCACAAGAAGACCGAGGTGAGCTATGCCCAGCTGCTCAACAGCGGCCAGGCCTTCACCGTCATTGCACCGGTCAACGGCTCGTTCAACAAAGACTCGCTGCTGCGCCTTGTCCAGACGGCAAAGGGCGACTCCATGGTTGAGAAGTCGTTCATCTTCAACCACCTCTCGCGCATCACGACTTCCATGAAGCCCGCCACCCAGCAGTTGCACCTGCTTAACGGCAAGTGGGTGAGCATGACGGAGACCACCATTCAGGAGGTGCCAATCGTCACTGCCAATCTGCGTGCATCCAACGGCATCCTCCATGTGGCAGCGCGTGCATTGCCTTACCACTATAACCTCTATGAGGCGCTTTGCGACGACCCCGCCGTGTCAGCCATTGGTGCCAACCTGCGCCAGTATGAATGGGACGAGTTCGACCCTGACGCCTCAGTGGTCAGTGGTATCATTGAGGGCGTTCCTGTCTACATCGACTCAGTGGTGCACGCCCATAACCGCATTGTTGAGACCATCGGTCTGATTAATGCCGAGGACTCGCTCTACTGGGCTGTCGTACCCACCAACGAGGGATGGCAGAAGGCATGGGACATGGCCTCGCAGTACTTTGTCTATGACAAGTCCTACCAGAGGGCCGATTCGCTGCAGCGTTACTGGACCAACCGCGCGTTGCTTGAAGATGCCATCTTCAACATGACCGACCAGAGGTCGACCAACGACTCGCTGGTGTCGGTGCCTTACATCAACTGGCGTCGCGGCTATGTCAACGGCAAGCCCTGGTACCACGTCTTCAGGAATCCGTTTACCGCCGGCGGCATCCTTCACAATGCCACGCCACTGCAGTGCAGCAACGGCATCCTCTACAAGACCACGGAATGGCCCTTCACTCCCGAGCAGACGTTCTTCAAGGAGATTTGGACCGAGGGTGAGGCCACATGGCTTATCACTGAGGAGAAGAGCTGCCGCTATGAGCGCCTGCGCCAGGTGGCCGACAGCATCTCAGAGAACACTTTCCTGCAGGTGCTGGCCACCTCGCAAACCGCCAACTGGGAGCTGACCTACCGTCTGGACAATGTGCTGTCGGGTGAGTACGACATCTGCGCCATCATCCTGCCCAAGACGGTCATCAACCCCGATGAAGAAAAGCTGCGTCCGTGCAAGTTCAGGGCCGTGGTCAACTATGTGGATGAAGAGGGCAAGCAGCAGTCGTACAACTGTGAGAACACCCAGTTCCAGACCCATCCGGAGCGGGTGGACACTGTCGTGCTGGCTGAGGCCTTCCGCTTCCCCACCACCAACTTCAACCAGACCACCAACAAAGTCAGCCTGACGCTGAAGTGTTACATCACCGCACGCGAGACTTCCAACTACTCTCGTGAGATGCTGCTCGACTGCATCTACCTGCGTCCCCGAACCTCTAAACCTGAATAACCATGAAAAAGTATATTTTGTCATTTGCCATGTTCCTGACGGCTGTCTCAATGGCGGCTCAGGACGATGTGAGAACGGTGAAAGGAAAGGTCGTGGATGCCGCTACGGGCAAGCCCCTGGCCGGTGTCATCGTTTCTGCCTACGACAACCAGCGCATGACGACGATGACCGACGACGATGGTATGTACGAACTGAAGGTCAACAACGAGACCAGCTCACTGCTGTTGCGCGTCGAGGGCTATTCCATCCAGCAGCGTGCCATCAGTGGCGGGCGAGTTGACGCCAGCCTCTATAGCAATGCGTTCACTGAGAACTATCAGCGCACCACCAGCGCATCGCTCAGTGCCGAGGCCAACCGCTTCGACAACAACAGCGAGGTGAGCATCGCACCGCTCATCGCCCAGCAGCTGGGTGCCGATATGCGCATGGTCAGCCGTGGCGGCATTCCCGGCATGGGCAACACCATGCTCATCGAGGGCATCAACTCGCTCAACGCCAATGCCCAGCCGCTCATCGTCATCGACGATGTCATCATGGACATGCAGTACAACCGCGAGATGCTGCACGACGGCTACTTTAACAACCTGCTGACCAACCTGAACGTCAACGACATCGAGAGCGTGCAGGTGCTGAAGAACGGTACGGCCATCTATGGTGCCAAGGGTGCCAATGGCGTGCTCCTCATCAAGACCAAGCGCAACAAGTCGATGGCTACGAAGATTGACGTCAACATCAACGGGCGCTACGAGCTGGTGCCCCGCCTGCCTAAGATGCTGGGTGCCGACGACTACCGTACCTACACCACCGAGCTGTTGTCAGGCCACATGAACCCCGTCTCCATGGGCAGCATGCGCTACCTCAACGCTGAGCCGTCGTATTACTACTATAACCAGTATCACAACAATACTGACTGGAAGGACGAGGTCTACGAGAATGCCTTCTCGCAGAACTACGGCATCAACGTCCAGGGTGGCGACGACATCGCTTCCTACAACCTCTCTGTGGGCTATTCGCTGGGCAACAGCACGCTGAAGGAGAATGACTACTCACGCTTCAACATGCGCCTGAACTCCGACATCTCCATTACGACTAAGCTGGATGTGCGTTTCGATGCCTCCTACAGCGACGTGGACCGCAACCTGCGCGACGACGGCGCTCCCCTCAGTCCGCTGGGCACCGTCATCACCTCGCCCGGATTCATCGGCCTGGTCAAGTCGCCCTTCCTTTCGCCCTATGCCTTCGACAATCATGGCTCCATCAGCCACTACCTGGCTGAGGCCGACGACTATCTGGAGGGCAAGTTCCAGGGCCGTGGCCGTCTGGCGAACCCTGCCTCCATCCTGAAGTATGGTGAAGGCAAGAACCGTAACTCATTCGGCAACCGTCTCATCACCTTCGCCATCACGCCGAAGTACCAGTTCAATCGCCACCTGGACCTGCGCGAGCATTTCGTGCTGGGCCTGGTGAACACCAACGAGAACTACTTCCTGCCCATTCAGGGTGTGCCCAACTTCGTCGTTGACGGCCTCTCGGAAGAGACCAAGCTGAAAAACATCGCCAAGAGTATGGCAGCCCGCGAGACCACCATCCAGAGCGACACCCGCCTGTCGTGGCAGAACAAGTACGGTCTCCATCATGTCGACGCCATGGGTGGCGTCCGCTATCTGAGCTACGATTACAACAGCACATGGCAGTTAGGCTATAACTCGGCCAACGACAAGAACCCCAATATGTCCAATTCGCTGCAGTTCAAGAAGACCGGCGGTGCCGATGACCAGACGCGCGAGCTAACCTGCTATGTCCTGGGCAACTATAACTACAGCGACCGCTACTACCTCAGTGCCGGTGTGTCGGCACAGGCTTCGTCACGCTTCGGCGACGATGCCAGTGGCCTGAAGCTCTTTGACAACGTGTGGGGCATCTTCCCCAGCGTCGAGGCTGCCTGGGTGCTCAGCAACGAGCATTTCCTTGCCGGCGTCACGGGCATCGACTACCTGCGCCTGAACATGGGCTTTGACATGACCGGCAACGACGACATCGACTACACCGCCTCGCGCTCTTACTTCGTTTCAAAGCGTATGATTACCGACACGGGTGTCACGGGCAAGTCCATCGGCAACATCGGCAACACTGACCTGCAGTGGGAGAGCACACGCCGCTTCACCGCTGGCCTGACGGGCAACTTCATGAACAACCGCCTGGGTGTGCGCCTGAATGTGTTCAAGAGCTGGACGTCGAACCTGCTCTCCCTGCGTCAGCTGGCCTACACCAGCGGCCTGCAGGAGAACTGGAGCAACGACGGCAAGCTGGAGAACATGGGCTTCGACGTGAACATCACGGCTAAGCTGTTGGCGTTGAAGGATTTTTCATGGGAGTTTGGCGCATCGGCCGGACACTACAAGAACAAGGTGACGGCCCTGCCCGACAACTACCGCAGCATCGAGACCAACATCTATGGTGCCACCATCCTTACTCAGGTGGGCCAGCCCGTTGGTGTGTTCTACGGTTATAAGACCGACGGCGTCTATAAAGGCACGGCTGACGCACAGGCTGACGGCCACTACCTGCTTAGGCAGAATGGCGACAGGGTCTACTTCCAGGCTGGCGACATGCGTTTCCTCGACCTCAGTTCAGTGGGTAACGCTGCCGACAACGCCAAGGGTCTCATTAACGAGGCTGACCGTACTGTCATCGGCGACCCCAACCCCGACATCTACGGCAATATCTTCACCACGCTCACCTACAAGCAGCTCTCGCTGCAGGCAGTGATGAACTACTCGCTGGGTAACGATGTCTACAACTATCAGCGCTCGCTGCTGGAGGGTGGCTCTTACTTCTTCAACCAGACCACCGCTATGCTGAACCGCTGGACCACTGAGGGACAGACCACCGACATACCCCGCGTGAGCTATAATGACCCCATGGGCAACTCGCGCTTCAGCGACCGCTGGATTGAGGATGGCAGCTACCTGCGCCTGGCAAGCGTCACCCTGAGCTACCATGTGCCCATCCGCAGCACCTACCTGCAGGGCATCACCCTCTGGGGCAACGCACAGAACCTCTTCACCATCACTCGCTACGTGGGCAGCGACCCCGACTGCGCCCTCGGTTCAGGCATCCTCTCGCAGGGCATCGACCGCGGACTGCTCTCGCCCGGACGTTCCTTCTCACTGGGTGTGAACATCAACTTGTAAGAAAGCCCCTTCCCTGGCCCTCCCCCTGTGGGGAGGGAAGAGAGAGACAAGCAACAATAGAAATAATATCATAGATTATGAAAAAGAATATTATAAAGTTTGTAGCGTTTTTGGTAACTGCTCTCCCCCTCGGGGGAGTTGGAGGGGGGCTTCTTACTTCATGCGCTGACATGCTCGACACCAGCTCCGAGCTGGTCGAGTTTGAGGAGGACAACACGCTCAACCATCCTACTGACTCGCTCTATAGCGTCATGGGCATCATCAATAAGATTCAGACCATTGCTGACCGCACCGTCTTGCTGGGTGAGGTGCGCTCTGACCTGATGAGCGTTACCGAAGCAGCCTCCACCGACCTCAAGCGGCTGGCAGCCTTCGACTTTTCCAAGGCCAATAAGTACAACCAGGTGAGCGACTACTATGCCGTCATCAACAACTGCAACTACTACCTCGCCCACATCGACACGGTCATGCAGCGCCGCGGCCGCAAGCTCTTCATCAACGAGTATGCCGCCGTCAAGGGTTTCCGTGCATGGACCTACCTCGAGCTGGTGAAGGCCTACGGCCAGGTGCCGCTGGTGACCCAGCCGCTGATGACCGAGCGTGAGGCCCTGGCAGCCATGAACGGCCCGAAGGCTGGCATCAAGGACATCTGCGAGTATTTCATCAACGACCTGACGCCCGTTGCCTACATCGCCATGCCTGTCTGGGGCTCTGTCGGTGGCCGTCCCTCAGCCAAGTTCTTCATTCCCACACGCGCCCTCCTGGGCGACCTCTGCCTCTGGTCTGGTCGCTATGAGGAGGCAGCCAAGTGGTATGCTGACTATCTGAACGACAAGAAAGCCTACATCAGGGTCAACGCCTCCAACCGCGTGCGCTGGGCCACCCCTGACTCCTACACCTCGCCTGCAGGCGCCTTCTCCGTCACTGGCGACCTGGAGCGGCTGGCCATCATCCCCATGGAGACCCGCATCTTCGACGGCATCATCAGCGACCTCGACAACATCATGGGCTCCACCCGCGAGAACAACTACTTCTTCCAGCTGGAGCCGTCGGAGGGCATACGCCGGCTGTCGGCCAGCCAGGTGCATTGCATCGAGCACAAGACCGACATCGCCACCGACACCGTCTATGTGCCCCAGACGGGCATGAGTGACCGGCTGCTTGCCGGCGACCTGCGTCTCAATGCCGTCTACCGCCTCAGCTCGCGCGGCTCGCAGGACCCCTACGACGAGTATTCATCGTCGACGCAGTCCATCAGCAAGCTGACCAATGGCACCATCACCACCTATCGCAGTCCGATGGTCTATCTGCGCTTTGCTGAAGCGCTCAACCGTTCAGGCTATCCGCAGTCGGCCATGCTCATCCTGAAGTATGGGCTGTGCAATGAGAACGCCCGCCTCTATGTCGACAGCGTTGAGTATGCCAGCTCCAAGCAGTTCATCGCCTTCGATGAGATTGAGTTCACCCGCGAGAATACCATCGGCATCCACTCACGTGGCTCTGGCGATTCCCACTGCAACGCCTTCTATGTCCTGCCGCAGCCGCAGAGCCAGCTGGCCACCCGCCAGGACACCGTTGCCTACCAGATACCGCTGGTCGAGGACCTCATCGTCAACGAGATGGCCCTGGAGGGTGCCTTCGAGGGCTACCGCTTCTACGACCTGATGCGTGTGGCACTGCGCCGTGGCGACCCCGCCTATCTGGCCGATGCCGTCGCAAGGCGACAGGGAACGACCGATGACACGCTACGCCAGCTGCTGATGAACACGGCCAACTGGTATCTGCCCTTACCTTAGAACCCTCTCCTGCCTCTCCCCGCTTTGGGGACAGGCTGTGAGCGACAATAACAAAAAGAGTTTTGTTAGGTAGTTAGTATTTTTTATTTCAGTATTATAGTATAGTTTTTTTGCAGCTGCTAAGCGTTCGCCTGTATGTGATATATCGGTGGACGCTTTTTTTTGTCAATTTTCTTGGTGACATCAACTTTTTTCCTTAACTTTGCACGCAAACTATACTGTAACTAACTGAATAGTGTCATGAAGCGTCTATTCCATTTGGCCCTATATTTGCTCTTCTCTGTGTTTGTCACGGCGCAGCGAGGACATTTCTTCTCTTCTGACCGCTTCTCCAGCAGCCTTATTTCCGACCTGTGTCAAGACCAGTTTGGCTCAGTGTGGATAGCCACCGACTATGGCTTGAACCGCTTTGACGGCTACCATTTCCAGACCTACCTGCACGACGATGCTGACAGCACGTCGCTGGGAGCCAATGTGGTGACCACAATGCTGTGCGACAGCGACGGGCGGCTGTGGGTAGGTACCAACAGGGGCCTTGACTGCTATGACCCCGACAGGGAGACATTCCAGCATTTCCACTTCCCTAACGATGTGCATCCACGCGTCACCAGCCTCATCCAGCGCCGCGACGGCAGCCTGCTCATAGGCACGGCCGGCTATGGTGCCTTCTCGCTACAGCTGTCATCGTCGGCCATTGCCGGCCAGCAGCTGGCCGCCTTTACCCCCATAGGTGGCGACGGCTTCTTCAGTCGCATCTATGAGGATGGCCACGGGCGTTTGTGGAAGAGTAGCTATAACGACGAGGTGAGGATGTACGATGGCCATGAGGAGCACGTCTTTCGCTCTGAGGTGGGCATCCCCCAGGCTTTCTTTGAGTATAAAGGCCAGCTCATGGTGCTTGGCATCTATGGGCTGATGGTCTGTCGCGACGGCCAGCTCGTCAAGGCTCCCGCTGACATGGGCCCTCTTAGCGGGCAGGAAGTGCTGTTTACTGACATGGCCCTCTCTGGCGACACCCTTATATATATAGGTACGCGCGGTAACGGTCTCCTCAGCTACGCTGACGGCAAACTGAGACAGGTGGAGGCCAGCGCCAAGGAAATCAATCCGGGCACGGCCCGGGTCAGTGCCGTTATGTGTGACAACCGCGGCAATCTATGGGTGGGCTGTTTCCGCAAGGGCCTGCTCATGTTGCCGCAGCATCCCTCGCAGTTTACCAACTGGAGCTTCGATGCACAGAATATCAGCCTGGGCACCACCGTCAGGTCTATCTGTAAGGGCGACCAGGGCATGGTGTGGTGCACCGTTCAGGACGTGGGTGTCTATGGCTTCAATGAGAAAGGCCATGTGGTGGCACATCCGCAGGCCCCTGATGCCGTGGAGTTCATCTTCCGCGACCGTCAGCAGCGCTACTGGGTGGGCACTGACAATGGTCTCTACGCCTACGACCCGCTGACGGGCCAGTCGCAGCTGAAGGTGACATTCGACTGCGAGATGTTTAACGACATGACCAGCGATGCTGATGGACGGCTTTACATCTCAACCTTCTCACGAGGCTTCTGCATTTACGACCCCCAGACGGGTGCGCTGCGCAACCACGATTCCTTCGAGCAGGAAGACTCCATCCATGGCCGGCTGTGCAACAACTGGGTGCTGGGCCTCACCGCCGACCGTCAGGGACGCGTCTGGCTGGCCACCGCCTCGGGCGTTGCCTGCTATGACCCTGCTGCCGACAGTTTCCGCACGCAGGGCTGGAACCAGCAGCTCGGTAGTGTCGTCTGCTTCGATGTGTGCGAACTGCATTCCGGCCAGTTGCCCGACGGGCGCCGACTGGAGGGCTGCATTGCCATTGGCACTGAGATGGGACTCTATCTCTACGACCCACAGACCCGCCGCACGGAACGCTTCCCCGACAGCGAGCAGCTGCAGAACAAGGCGGTGAGCTACATCGTTCAGTCGAACGATGGCGACATCTGGTGCTCCACCTCTATGGGCATCTGGCAGTATCAGCTCGACACCCACACCTTTGTGGGGCACATCTCGGGCAACGGACTGGAGCAGAAGGAGTATCTCTACGGCGTAGGCATGCACACCGACGATGACGTTATC
>JAEEGL011112147.1_pt1 | contig 16125 bp, 10 predicted proteins | sample 9134231 | NCBI WGS metagenome assembly JAEEGL01 (sample SAMN16246548, study PRJNA631951) | gut metagenome | biome: gut microbiome; feature: rumen; material: fiber-attached | host: Bos | place: Iran: Karaj | collected 2018-10
GGCCAGAGACTCGACCCTGCAGCGGGTCTGGCCTATCATTTGGGAGGAAGGTACTGGGGGCGCAGACTTCCGAATATCGTATATTCGTTTATCCTAAACCGTGATGTCAGATACAAGGCCCAGTTTATAGAAGATGCCAAGGTACGCAGCATGAGCGGTATGCTAGTGAATGAATATATGTATCCGAAATTTGCTTTTGAAGCGGATATGCCGACCGGTAACTGGCAGATCAAACGTATGCTTGTGGATATGAAGTCTTATCTACCGGATGAGATACTGTGTAAGACTGACCGCGCTACGATGAAATATTCCCTTGAAGCACGTAATCCGCTTCTTGATTACAGACTTGTGGAGGACTCGTTCAGGATACCTCATAAGTACAAATATCATCACAGGGACAAAAAACATATCTTAAAGGATATCGCTTACGACCTTGTAGACAGATCTCTTCTTGACAGACCCAAGCAGGGATTTGGAGTTCCCCTTACCGAGTGGCTCAGGACTTATCTTAAAGACGATTTGAATATGTTTCTGGAGCCTGACAAGCTTAAGAGACAGGGCCTGTTTGATCCTGAATATGTGGGAGGTCTTGCGGAAGGGTTAAAGAACACCGATAAGACAATTTATTCAACACTTTTATGGGCATTTTATGTATTTGAACGCTGGTATCAGATGTATATAGAGGATTTATGGTGATCCTTCGGATACGGATATGGTTTATTTGAAAGTGATATTAAGACTCATACTTCCTTTTGTATACTGCCTTGTCACGGGCGGCTTATACGCTTATGTGATGAAAAAGGATTTTACGGACAGTCTTGCTCCCTGCTTTTTTGTGCAGATCATCATTATGATCATGACGGGCATGATGGGAAGCGTAAATGCCGGTATCATCCTGTGGATCGTTATCGTCTGTGTGGGCGGGGTCGTGGTATATATCCGCCGTTTAGGGACCGCCGGTAAACATCCGGCTGTCAAAACCGTTCTGCCTGATATCAGAGACGACTTTTTGACTCTTGTTAAGGACAGGGGTTTTATAGTTTTTACGATCATATACATGCTCATCTGGGCACTTAATTACGATAAGTGTTTCAGGACCGCAGATGAATTTTCACATTGGGGGATGTTCCTTAAAGAAACCCTGCGTATAGACAGGCTGTACTGTACTTCGCCCGTTGGAATAGTTCACAAGACTTATTTCCCCGGTATTACAATGTTTGAAGCGCTCTGGTGCAGGCTATCCCTCGGATACAGCGAAGCCAATTCATACCGCGGTATACAGATGCTGGCTTCTTCCATGATGTTCCCGATGATTATGAGAAAAAAAGAAATGCCCGCAGACTCTGCAGGTAAGCCGGGCATGATATCCCTTATATGCAGGACACTTATCATATTCGGGATACCGTTATTCTTTTCATATGATTTTTATCATTCCATATATCAGGATCTGATCTTCGGAGTTTTCGTCGCATTCTGTATGTATCTGATCATCACAGACGACGGTGAGAGCTATACTGTATTCCTGCTCGTGCTTGCGCTTTTCATGCTCATAATGGCCAAGATGACTGCGGTGGCTTTTGTGCCGATGATAGTTCTGTTTTATCTGGTGCACATTCATAAGCATGTGATCCGCAGAGGGTTGATACTGATGGGCGCTCCGTTTGGAATGATGTATATCCTGAATGCATATATTAAGCATCATGTATCGGGAACGGACTTAAGCTTCTCAATCTTTACTCCCGAAGCAATCTGGGCGGTCATAAGCCATAACGGTGTGATCACATACCAAAACGATGTTGAACGCGGGTATTTTACAAAACTCTTCACCGACGGCGTATGCGGACGGATACCGTTTGTTGCGGGAGTTATATTCCTGATAGTGATCCTGCTCGTATGGGCATACAGAGTCAGGGAAGATGTTAAACTCCGGGGAGTTGTCCGGCTGACTGCTCTTTGGATAGGCCTTGCGGCGATAGCATATGTGATCATGATGTATTTCATGTATATGCTTACTCTGGTTGAGTTCGAAGCACGTATGATCGCAAGCTACTCAAGATATATGGGATCGTTTATGTTGGGAGTGGTCCTTATGTCTGTGTCGATGTATATGTATTATTCAGACGATGACGATACCATGCCCATGAGTATCGGCGCATTTGTTCTGATCGGAAGCTATATGATGTTTGGAGCAGAGGGAATCGACCAGATATTCCCCGGACCTGTAAGTATAGGAAGTTCTGTCGTTAAAGACAGTGTGGAATACAAAGAGGTCACGGATTATATTAATGCGAATACTCCTGAAGATACCAACATTTACGTGGTAAACAGAGGGTTAAAAGGCGGGGATCCCGGGATCATCAGATTCTATATAAATCCCAGATGGGCTACAAACCGGAGCCCCGGTCCGGAGATGTTTAAGGATGATGTATGGAGTGAAGATATAAGTGTTGACAAGTTTGCAGAAGATGTCAGCGCATACGATTACATATTCTTTATGTATTATGACGCAGAATTCCAGTATAAGTATCTGGAAGTATTTGATAACCCCGAGATCGTTAAGCAGGGCGGGTTATACAAGATAAATGCCTCCGGGGACGGAATAGAACTTATCAGGGAAGGAGTCAATGATGCGCAATAAGAGGATGACCATACTCATAAATCTGTTCTGGTTTGGCATCATAGCTTTTCTCTCATACAGGATGCCGTATATAACCGATGATCAGCTTCATATGTATTCATTCCTTACGGGGGAGAAGATCACGTCTCCAGCGATGATATTTCCGTCTGTCATGCATTATTACAACACATGGGGCGGCAGAGCACTGTCGATGATCGTTATACAGTTTGTATTGATGTTTCCCAGAATCCTGTACGGGGTGTTAAACGGAGCCGTATTTGCCACGCTTGCAAATGTGATATGCGCGTTTGCCCGCGGCAGGTCTTATGGGCAGATCAATAGTGATAATGAAAACAATAAGATCGCCGAATTGTTTTTGCTACCGCTCGTATATCTGATGCTGTGGTTTTTTATGCCGGTCATGGCAGAAGACATGCTCTGGAGCACCGGAAGCATCACATATTTGTGGACCAATACGCTGATACTTGCTTTTTTGCTCATTTACTATCGTGACTATATAGAATGCGGCAATAATGAAGAGAAGAAAAACGATGACCGGACCAATGTGCGCAGGAGATCTATTCTTGTGCAGATCGTACTTTGTGTCGGAATGGCTTTTTTGGGGTTTGCCGCAGGCCAGTCAAATGAATCTGCATCCTGTACCACGGTAGTTATACTTTTGGCATATGCCGTATGGTCTGTCCGCATAAGGCACAGGATAGATACGGATAAAATTGCAGGGATCATCGGCTGTATCATCGGATGTATCCTGCTCATACTTGCACCGGGTAATCTGGTCCGTGTGAGCGAAGTCAATGCAGGCGCAGGGGCGGGAAGTATGGTCATGACCTATGCATACAGGCTGGCTCGTGAGACGTTCTTTACGGGTATACTGCTGTTTATCCCGCTTGCGATCGGGCTTATCATAAGCCTTGCGGACCGTTCGTGGAAAAAGAGCATGATATTCTGGGCAGCTGCACTCGTAAGCGTATATGTTATGACTTTTTCGGCGGGATTTGCCAACAGGATATATCAGTTCCCGTTCATATTGATAGTAACGGCGGCAGGAATCTCATTAAAATCGCTTATTAAGAAGATATCGGACGGAGAATCCGGTGGCAAACCTGAGTTAACAGGCCGGGTACTTGGAGTATTCTGTACTGCATTTATGCTGATGGCACTGATAGAGGTTACTGCAGGAACACTTTATTCGGAACAGAATGATTCGTTTTTTGACAGACATATGAACTACTATTATACATTTGAGGATTCGTCTGCCGGATTTGTGACAGGAAACGGCATGTCCGCAGAATAGTGAGGAACAGGGTATGGGAATCTTGGGAGCTGCCGCGATCGGTGCAGCCATAGCGCTTAAATTTCACAGAAAGATAGAAGAGACCATAGGGATATCGGCGATACTGATATCACTGATCATATATATCCCCGGTTTGTTCTTAAGTCTTACTCCGGGTTATATCATTGCGATGATCCTGATCGGAGTGTCTTTTATCTATTGTGTATATATGATCATCAAAGACCGGTCCCTTGTTAAGGATTCCCTCTGTACATGGGGAGGCCTTGCTTTTCTCATATATCTGGTCTTCTTTGCATACTATGCATTTCACAGAGATTTCTCACATCCGGACGAACTGTACTGCTGGGGACTCATGGCCAAGAATTATTATCTGTATAATGATCTTCATTCTTCTTTGTCTACAGCGATATCCGATCAGACACCGTTTATGCCCGTCTGGAACTGGTTTAGTGCGAAGAACTGGATCGCATTTTCCGATACCGTATGCTATTTCGGGCAGAATATGTTTATTGTTTCCATCATGCTCCCGGTATTTGCACAGATCAAACGTAAACTCGCTCCGGCGGAGTTTTTTGTGATCATTGCCATGATACCCTCGCTTCTGGTTCTTTCCGGGATGGAGGGATTTAACTATATACTGACAGATATCGTTCTTGCAGCTGAACTGTGTATGTTTGTGTATCAGACGGTTCTCTATTTACGGACAGATGATAAATTCCATTATGCAGTATCCTGCGGCATGATCATAGCCATGTGTCTGACCAAGCGTGCAGGAGTACTCACAGCGTCCTTGGCAGTTCTGGCAGTATCGGTCGCATATCTGTATAAGTCTTTCCGTAAACTGACAGAACTTGTAATATATGCCGGCATCGCCGTTATCGCTGTTTTATCCTGGTGTGGATTTATCGCTTATGTGATCCTGCCGCCCACCGCGGTTATCGGAGCGGTGGTTCTGCATGTGATCATACACCGCGTGGAACTGACGGATATTAAGTATCACAGTGCGATACGTATTATCCTGGCACTTGTGTGCGCAGGTGCACTGGGAGGATTCATGCTGATATTCTTAGCCAGATCGGGTTATGCGTATGATGTGCTTGCCAGATTCATGCGAGATCTTTTTGCGGTATCACTCAGTGATTCCGGAAGATACGGATATGTACAGCTTTCATATGGTATTTTTATCCTGATCGCATGCATTCTGGGGGTATGCCTTAAGTCGCGAAATGAAGATGTCATGACTGTGCAGGTTGTATCAGGTATCGTCATGGCCATGATCTTGTACGCAGTCGCTATGCTTTATATGCATATAGATTCTGTAGGTCCGATGAATGATCATCGTGAAAGCATCATTCCGAGATACATGATCCCATGGGAGATACTCGTAGTATTCATTATCATGTGTGTTTTGGTGATCGAGAGAGAAATGCTTGATCTTAAGTACCTGCTAATGGGATTTGTAATCCTGTTGCTCATATCCGATTCGGGAAGCCTTTACGGGGGACTTTTTGCCAAGCATAGGAATATAGGATATACGGCAATCACAGACGGAGGAGAGACTTATAAGGCCGGAGATATGATATATTTCATTGACGAGCAGAATCCGGATGGCTATTCTGACCGTGAATTCTATTATTCCGCGTGTCCAGCCAAAACCAATTTTATATATGATGTGATCAAGGGCGTTAATGGAGTTCTTGATATTGATAAAGATGAACTAGAAGCCCAATTACTGGGAGAGTCAGAAGCCCTCGCAGATTATTATGGATCCACACTCGGTCCCGGGTATTACGAGTATGATTATGACAATTATGACTATGTATACCTTCAATCCTATGAGGATGATTTCGTTGACAGGTTTGGAGCGTTATTTGAAAACCCTGATGATATAGCTCCGGGTACCGCATATTATGTGATACCTGACGGCGATCATGTAGTGTTGAGGAAAATTAAACATAAGTGATGAATCCGGATATTACGATAGTGATCCCGTATTATAACGGGAGTAAACATATAGCAGGCACCGTTGATTCTGTAAAGGCACTTTCTCATTCCAAGGAGATACTGATCATAGATGACGGATCTTCTCCTGACGAAGCCTGTGTGCCTGATGACCTGTACCGAGACGATGATGAAATTACAGTCATCCACAAAGCAAACGGCGGTATAGTGTCTGCACGTAATGAGGGTTTGAGGCTTGCCTTGGGAAGGTTTGTTTTTTTCTGTGATCAGGACGATACTGCCGTTTCAGAGGTAATCGACAGGGCACTCGATATGAACAGCGCAGACCCGTGTCATATCACGTTTTGGTCGACTGTTATGACATATGAAGCAGACAGACCCGATCGTCGTTGCGATACTGTGACTGCGGATACTGTAGTTGAGGGAACCGAAATCCCCGAAGTTTTGCTAAAACAGATCCTTACGCAATCTGCATCAGAATACGGCCATAAGTTTTCACATCTTTGGATGGGACTTTATGACAGACAGCTCATAATTAATGAAAATATATCATTCAAGAGCTTCATATCCATAGATGATGATCTCATATTCATAATGGATGCAGTGGCTGCGGCAAAACGGGTAAGGCTTATAAGTGACATCGGATACAAATGGCTCCAGAATTTCGGATCTGAGAGTCATACTTCTGAGTGGACAGAAGATTTTCTTAATAAGACTATCGCGCATTTTAAGTACTACGATGAAGTGGCCATGCGGGGAGGATGCAGCAGTGCCGTGCGAGAAGAAGTGAAAGCCTTTACCGATCAGGCAACAGTGACGGATGCCATGGTGAATTGGGCTTCCATGCCGCGGGGTGATGATGCGGATCGTGAAAAGAGAGCGATAATCAGGCTTCTTGACTTACAGGAAGATGAGCATATATGGGATACTCCGCATTTGGGATCGGATCCGATAAGGAGAAGAACATATGACTTGGTTTCAAGACATAAATATGAGGCTGCTTTTGCATATAACAGACGTGAGAAATACAAGATGGAATTTAGACATTTCTTAAGACAGATATGGGACAGAATTCACTGAAAAAGAATGCGATATACAATACCATAAGGAGCATATCTGCCATCATCTTTCCTCTGATCACATTTCCTTACGCGACCCGTGTATTAGAGGCCAAGAACCTTGGAAAGGTCGGGATGTCGATATCGATAGTCTCCTATTTCTCTCTGATAGCTGTATTCGGTATAAGTTCATATGCAGTCAGAGAATGCGCGGCCGTCCGTGATGACAGGGCTGAGATTGACAGGAGAACTTCCGAACTCTTAAGTTTCAATGTCCTGACTACCATCATAGCTCTCGTGCTGCTTGCTCTGTGCGTATTAATAGTCAAGCCGTTTCAGGCATATACCGTCCTGATCCTGATCCAGAGTCTGAGCATAGTGTTTACTACCATAGGCTTGGACTGGGTCAATGTTATCTTTGAGGACTATAAGTATATATCCGTAAGGAGTATACTGATCAACATCATTAATCTGATCCTGCTGTTTGTATTTGTCAAAAAACCCGAAGATTACTATATTTATTCAGTACTTACCGTTTCATCCGTAGTGATCATAGGCATCCTTAACTTTTTCTACATACGCAGATATGTAACTTTAAGACCGGTATTTAAAGGGCTCGGAAAATATGTTCATGAGCTTTTGCCTTTTTTTGTGAATGAGATCGGCATAGTCATATATGTGAGTTCCGACACTACGATCTTAGGCCTTATGAAAGGCGACTATCTTGTCGGGATATACAATACGGCTGTAAAGATTTATTCGATCGTTAAGAGCGTGTTTATAGCTATCTACTCGGTGACTCTGCCGAGGATGGCACACTACGTGGGCGAAGACGACATGGACGGGTTTAATAAGATCCTGTCCGGGACTATATCCGTGTTCATACTTCTGGCGTTTCCTGCTGTTATAGGAATGGCACTTTACGCAGGAGATATCCTCGAAATATGCGGGCCTGAATACAGAGAAGGCAAGACTTCATTAAGATTCCTTGCCATAGCTTTGCTATTTGCAGTGTTTGGCGGGATAGTGACCAGGTGTGTCAACATTCCGCTTGGATATGAGCGTACCAACAGCACGGTGACACTGTTTGCGGCAGCAGAGAATATTATTTTAAACATTCCGATGATATACTTATTCAGTGAGAGGGGTGCTGCGGCTACTACGGCACTTGCGGAACTGAGTGTGCTCCTGTTATGCATGGTTCATCTTAAAAAAGAGCGTGTACATATATCCGGTGTGATCAACAGATCCGATATCAGGGATACGATTTTGGGTATCATACCGATAGTGATCATATATGCTATAGTGATTAATACGGTTGATAACTACATCTTAAGACTCGTTATCGGTGTACCGTCATCCGCGATCGCTTACGCTACAGTTTTGCTTATCATGAAGAATCACATCATGTCGGAGATCTTAGTTCGTATAAGGAGCAGGCATGGGGACTAGAACGACCAAAGACAAATATGGAACATATCCGGTCAAAAGGATATATGTGGCCGATATAATAAGCCTGATAATGGCTTTTTTTGCCGCACTCTTTATCAGATATCATGAGAATGATTTTTATACATGGACGGATATATACGACGGACTGTATGTGATCCTGATCATAGCGATGTGCCTGATACAGACGATCATCTTTCTTATATATGATTCAAGGCGTAAGTCCGTATTTGAACAGGATCCTTTTGAAAACCTCGTATCCGTGATCGGAAGCCGTACACTGATGATCGTACTTACGATTTTTTTCCTGTACGCTACTCAGAGAGGGGAACTTTCATCCAGATTTGTCCTGGCTGCGGTATACATCTTAAGTATGATATTCGGACTGATATTCAGGATGATCATACGTGCGTTTTATTTACGGTCGGCAGGAGACCGGCATGCCGTCATCCTTCCGGCTGATATCAGATATCCTTATCCTGATGAAAATAAGCTTCATGAGCTTATCCCGTTATTTGAGCCCGAAGAAGTTCTGATCCATGCGGCAGGAGCATCAGATGTGGAATTAAGAGCTTGTATAGACAGATGCGAAGCTGCGGGATTAAGAGTATATGTAACCCCTTCACTGGAAGATACGGATATCGGTTCCGGAATAGTATCTGACATCGGGGATTATTCCGGTATTCCAATCTCGGTCAGAAACAGGCGCTTTGGAGTATTCGGAGTAAACTATGTGGTCGCTCGCGCGGAAGAAGCCGTGCTTCATGTGATTAGACATATTGACCGGATCCGCGGTGCGTATATATGCTTTTCAAACGTGCATACGCTTGTTATGGCCAAAGAGAAGAAATCCTACCGTGATGTATTAAACGGTGCGGCACTTACTTTTGCCGACGGCACCCCAATAGCACGCCTTGAACAGCGTTCAGGCCTTATCGGGGCAGAGCGGGTCGCGGGGCCCGATTTCATGGAGCGTATGTTTAAACGTACCGAAAGAACGGGACTTAAGCATTATTTTTACGGAAGCTCCGAAGAAACGCTTGAGGCTCTTGCACATAATCTTAAGACTAAATATCCGGATATGACAGTTGCAGGGATGTATTCTCCCCCTTACAGAGAACTGACTCCGGAAGAAGAGGCTGCCGATATCAAGAGGATCAATGATTCAGACGCCGACCTCATATGGATAGGTTTGGGAGCTCCCAAGCAGGAAGAATGGATGGCCGCTCATTCAGGGGAGGTTAACGGCGTTATGCTCGGAGTAGGTGCGGGTTTTGATTTTCACGCGGGAACCATAAAGCGTGCCCCCGTCTGGGTCCAGAAGATCGGACTTGAGTGGCTCTATAGGCTGTTCCAGGATCCCAAACGCCTGATCAAAAGGTATCTTGTGACAAATGCAAAATTCTACTGGTACAGATTATGCAGTTTGATCGAAAGAAGATAGGTACATACCTGTATATCATATATTTCTGTCTTATGATCGCAGCGCGTGCGATCGGCATGTATGAGGGACAGATGCTTTACAATGCCATTCTCGTTATCGGGATGGCACTCTTTGTGCTTAAGATCATCGTGACTAACCATACGGTCACGGAATATGTGATCATTGCTTCGCTTATGCTCATCTCCGTCATCGTATATCTTCACACGGGAGAAAAGGGGCTGATTGTCTGCTTTGCGACTATGCTCGGCATGAAAGGTATTGATAAGGTTAGCATTATTAAGTCCGGTTCACTCATAGCGGGCGTCTGTATCCTGTTCAGGGTATTTACCGGTGTGTTCGGACTCGCAAAAGAGGTATATTATCCTCAAGACAGAGCAGGAATCGGCATGATGTTCCGTCATTCGTTGGGATATGTTCATCCGAATACTCTTCATATGAACGTGTTGATGTTAAGTGTCATGCTCGTGTATGTGATATCAGTTGCTTTGACTAGACACAAAAAAGGCGGGTTATCACGGCTTATCATTGCTTCAGTACTTGTCCTCGGTTTCAATCTGTATATATTTGTTTATTCCGGAAGCAGGACGGGGGTCCTTGCTTTGTTTGTATATCTTATGGTCAATCTGTGGTTTTATATGCGGGAAAGCTGCGGGATGCCTGAAAAGACTATATGCTTTGCTGCGTATCCGGTTGTATGCCTGATCGCTGTAGTAATGCCGCATGTGCTCCCTGATAAGCTTTTTGACATGATCGACATCACGGTCTTTAACACCAGATTATCGCTGGCCAAGTATTTTTGGTCCAATAACCATCTTTCCCTGTGGGGCATAAGGCTCAATAATCCGGATCCTCTTTTTAAGACATACGGCATCGATATGGCGCAACTTTATCTGTTTTTCCAGTTGGGGATCGTGGCATTTATTATAGTCAGTGCGCTGACACTCGGATATGTATATTTTGCGGTCAAAAAGAATCTGACTGCAGAACTGGCAGTGCTGATGGGAATGCTCTTTGCCGGTATATGGGAACCGTTCCTTTATAATCTGGGATTTAAGAATTTTTCGTGGGTATTCTTTGGCGCGATGCTTTATTCACTCACGGATGTCGCCACGGAAGAGAAAATATCGGGAGCATCCGGCATCGCAGATGGTGGGCGTGAATGTGCATCAGTCTTTGATACGATCACAATCAGCCGGGCACTGATCGCGCTGCTAATATCTGCTGTGATCGGAGGAATGGTATCAGGTATATATGCGCTGACCGTGAGTAAGCCTGATGCTCTGTATGCGGACCGTGAAGAAGATGAATCAGGTACGAAGTTGGGACTTACTCCCGAATATCTCACCGCAGACGATGTTCTTGACCTTAAGAGCGCTGATGATATCATCATCGGCTATACGGATGAACACACCCCCATGTATAGATATGATACCGGTATTGCTGTATCTGAATACCATAAAAAGATGCTGAGTCTGGGTGTGTGGAGCATGATGATATGCATGGCTGTCATTATCGCATATACGATCATCAGAAACGAATCAAGGCCCGTACAGGAGAAGGATAATGCTGTTTAACAGTATAGATTTTATAATCTTTTTTATTTTCGTGATAGCAGTACTTTATCTTGTTCCGCCAAAGGTACGACTTGTATGGCTTTTGACAGCCAGCTACTTTTTTTATATGTGCTGGGATGCCCGCTTTATCGTGCTCATAGCTGCTTCCACGGTCATTACATATTTCTGCGGGATAATGCTCGGACGAACTGACGTGACGGGTAAACGAAAGGCCATTCTGGCTGCGAGCACGATCACAAATCTGGGGCTGCTCTTTTTCTTCAAGTATTTCAATTTCACGCTTGATATTTGCGGACGCATAGCAGGCCGGGAGGTATCACCTCTTAATATAATCCTGCCGGTCGGGATATCGTTTTATACCTTCCAGGCGGTTGGCTATACCATAGACTGCTACAGACGGGAAATAGAGCCTGAACGTAATTTCATCAGATACGCGTTGTTTGTTTCCTTTTTCCCTCAACTGGTAGCGGGCCCGATAGAGAGGAGCAAGAACCTGCTTGGTCAGATAAAGAATCTGGAGAGTGTTACAAGACGCGAACTGATCGATCCTGAGAAGATACAAAGAGGCTTTATCCTGATGGTTTACGGCCTCTTCCTCAAGCTTGTTATAGCGGACAGAATATCGATATTTGTGGATAACGTGTATGAAGATGTGAATGGCTTTGGTACAGTCGGGCTGTTTCTTGCGTGCCTGGGATTCGGGTTGCAAATATATTGTGATTTTTACGGATATTCACTGATAGCTATCGGGGCAGCGGGCTTTATCGGGATACGCCTTATGGAAAACTTTGCTGCTCCCTATCTTGCTACATCGATGACGGATCTGTGGAGAAAATGGCATATCTCACTATCTTCGTGGTTTCGTGATTATCTGTATATCCCGTTGGGAGGAAGCCGCAAAGGTCAGGTAAGAAAGTATATAAATCTCCTGATAGTAATGTCTGTCAGTGGGTTATGGCATGGCGCCGATACAACTTTTATTGTGTGGGGAGCGGTCCATGGGGTACTTCTGATCATCGAGGGAGTTCTGAAGACTGCAGTCAATAAGATCGAGGAAAAGTTTGGTGTTGATAAGAGCAATATCGGTTTTATGCTGTTCAGAGCATTTCCGGTAATGTTTATGTTTTCTGCAGCATTGGTAGTTTTCAGGGCTGATTCCCTTTCGCAGGCTTTGCGTTTCTTTGAAAGGATGTTTACCAGGCCTGACTGGTGGATACTATCAGATGGTACGGTATTTACGTATGGATTAAATGCTTCCGAATGTGTGATCCTGGCTGCCTCGGTCCTGATACTGGCAGGTGCCGATCTGGTACGTACGCGAAGAGGTCTTACTCTCGATGCGTGGCTTATGAAACAGTTTACGGGGTTCAGGATAGTGTTTGTCGCAACTTTAGTGATCATGACTGTTCTTTTCGGGATATACGGCCCGGGATTTGATTCACAGCAGTTTATATATTTCCAGTTTTAGCCGGATAGCCGGTATATGGAGAATGACTTGAATAAACGCAATTTTCTGATCGAGATCATTATATTTGTTCTGCTGACAGGCACCGTTTTATATCGGTGTTATGATGCCGTGCGCTATAAAGATACGGGAAGCGGCGGCGGATGGGACAATTTCTACACAGCGGATGTCCCTATAGATGTCGTGATATACGGCAGCTCACATGCGGCATGTACGGTCAACAATGCTATCCTGTGGGATGAATACGGCATTCCGAGTTTCTCTATGACTGCCGGAGGACAGACTGCATACGGTACATATGAGTTCATGAAGGAATCATTTAAGTATCAAAAACCCCGTGTGGCCATGATCGAAACCTTTATGCTGGCCGAATACGGCGCAGAAACTGATGCGGTATACAGAACGGCTCTTACTCCCAGGTGGTCGCCTCATTATGCTTCTTCGATCATGAAATACGCATTTAGACATAATTTAGGACATGAAACGGCCGAGGAACTGGCGCTCAAAATGCCCATAGTCCATTCCAGATATGCGGAACTTAACAGATCGGATTTCATCAACACAACCTTTTATAACATGGGGTATCAGGGAAGTACGGATGTCGAAGCGGTTACTCCTCCTGAGACGACAGATATAAGAAACGAACTCCCTGAAGCAAACAGGGAATATATCACAGATATGATCGATCTGTGCAGAACAAACGGCGTGGAACCTGTATTCTTTTTTGCTCCGTATTCTGCGCCTGCAGGGGAGATCGCGTATCAGAACAGTATCAAAGATCTGATCATATCATATGATGTTCCATACCTTGACTTTGTTCAGGATAATACCGCAGGGATAGATTATTCAACCGATATGCGTGAGTACAGCCATTTAAATGATACAGGCGCAGCCAAAGTCACACGTGCGCTTACCGGTTATCTTAAAGCCGGTTATGACATTCCCGACAGACGAGGGGAAAAAGGATATGAGACCTGGGATCTGCATGTCAGATATCAGCAGGACCGCAGGAATGAACATATCCTTGATTCCTGCGAAGATATCGGTTCATATCTTGATGCGCTTTCAGGCATGAATGGGCAATACACCGTGATAATATCCTTAAACGGAGATTACAGGGTATTGGGTGATGAACCGGTATGTCCTGCACTTGAAACCTTCGGGATAGACAAGGCGGCCTACGGATCGGGAGGAGTGTTTCTGCTTCGTAACGGTAATCTTGTGTATTCTTCGAATGGCGGTGATGAATATGATCATTATATTGAGCTTGATCATGAGACCGACCTTCGGATGTACAGATATCCGGGGATAGGGTTTGGGTATGTCAGATTGGCAGAAGAAAACATAAACTATGATCACAACGGTGTCGGGATCATTGTATATGACGAACAATGCATGTATACTGTAGACAGTATATATACGGATGTGTATATCTCCGGATCGGGGATCGTCAGATAAAATAATATCCGGACATCAGATCCGTAAAATTTATACTAAAGTTTTGGATAAAGTTGGCCGATACTATATTTGAAGTATCAAAATAGCGGCGTACACGGATGTACGTCTGTTCATGCAAAGGAGGTAGAGTTATGAGCGTAAACGGAATTACGGGCACCTCTGATCTGTACAGTGCATATTCTGCACAGCCTGCAGTGACCGAATCCAAACCCGCGGAGACCAAGTCTGAAGACGTATCTGCATCTGCTGATACAGGTGTCGTATACGAGAAATCGGATGATTCTTCCGCAACCAAAGCCACTTACGCCAATCCCAAACTGGTAGCTCAGTTGAAAGCTGATGCTGAAAATCGGACCGCCCAGTTACAGAGCCTGGTTGAGAAACTGATCATTCAGCAGAAAGGCGCATTTGACAAAGCAACCAATATATGGGATATGCTTCGCAAAGGCGAAGTTGAGGTGGATCCGGAAACCAGGGCACAGGCACAGAAGGATATCGCTGAAGACGGATACTGGGGCGTTACTCAGACATCGGACCGTATCATCGATTTTGCCAAGGCATTGGCAGGTGATGATCCCGATAAGCTTGCCGAGATGAAGGAAGCATTCCTGAAAGGCTACAAGCAGGCAGAGGAAACCTGGGGCGGAGAACTCCCGGAGATCAGTAAACGTACATATGATGCAGTGCTCGACAAGTTTGACAAGCTCATAAACGGTGACGTGACTGCCGTTCAGGCATGAGTATCATCCGTAGAGCCCATATGTACTGACTACCATGTCAACATAGAAGCGGACACGCAATAAGCGTGTCCGTTTTCGTGTTAGTGCATGACAACTTGTGGTATACTGATATTTATGGGTAAAAGAGTAGTTTTGATAGGACACAAGTGCATACCGTCAAGACAGGGCGGGGTTGAGGTTGTTGTTGACAGGCTTGCAGTCGGGCTTGCCGGGAGGGGATACACTGTAGAAGCGTATAACCGTAAGCAACACGGTATTTTTGATCCCGCGCGTAAAGATGATTACGGACACGGTAAAAAGAAAATGTACGGCAAAGTCCGTATCCGTGAGATCCCCACTCTTAAGAGCAGCGGATACAACGCATTGGTTTATACAATACTGGCTACGATCAGATCCCTGTTCGGAAGTTATGATATATACCATTTTCATGCGGAGGGGCCATGTGCGATGCTGTGGCTTCTGCATATGTTTGGCAAACGCATCATAGTGACCGTTCATGGTCTGGACTGGCAGAGGGCAAAATGGGGTCAGATAGCTTCCAAGGTCATTAAACTTGGCGAGAAACAGGCGGTAAAGCACGCTTCAGAGATCATAGTCCTATCTCAAAATGTCAGGACTTATTTTCTTGAGACATATGGAAGGAAGACCATATATCTTCCCAATGGCGCAGATCTGCCTGAGAAAGTATCAGCAGAGTTTATCAGAGATAAGTATGGGCTTGAGCCTTACAGATATATTTTGTTTGTTGCACGTTTGGTTCCGGAAAAGGGGCTTCATTATCTGATAGAGGCATTTAGGAATATTGAAACGGACATTAAACTGGTCATTGCGGGTGGAAGCGGTCAGGCAGAGGATTATGTGGAACACATTAAGAAACTTGCTCTGGATGATCCTCGCGTTATTATGACCGGATTTGTCCAGGGACGCATGCTTGAAGAACTGTATTCCAATGCATATATGTATGTTCTTCCTTCTGACGTAGAGGGAATGGCTCTCACCCTCTTGGAGGCTGCTTCTTACGGTAACTGCTGCCTTGTGAGTGA
>JAEEGL011532622.1_pt1 | contig 16125 bp, 10 predicted proteins | sample 9134231 | NCBI WGS metagenome assembly JAEEGL01 (sample SAMN16246548, study PRJNA631951) | gut metagenome | biome: gut microbiome; feature: rumen; material: fiber-attached | host: Bos | place: Iran: Karaj | collected 2018-10
AAAAGATGCCATTGCCGTCCTACAGCAAGATTTGTTGACATTGGTATATCCCTTTTTAATGAATAGTAATATTATGAGCAGGTTTCCCAATATAAGAATGGCGTCGTCAAGGACACTGTTTTTGAAAATTAGCTCAAAAGAAACACTCCGTCCGAATAGATAATTTTCCGACAAAAAAGAAATCAGATACACGCCAAGAGGGGTAGCTATTAGAACTATTGAAACATAAAACAGGTAAAATTTTATAACGTTAAGCAAATTGGAGTTTCGACTTTTCATTTTTTTGTCTATTTTTCGGTTTAAATAGAATCAAGCACAAAAAAACATATTTTACATTACACCACCAACTAATATTGTATATATTAAATAATATTATAAAAAATTATACGTTTGACCAAGACTTTTAAAACATCTTCTGCAGCCCCTATGACCTTGACTTCACGCAGGCCGACGAAGGTGTGAAGGCATACATCATCAGCGGCTTCTCGCCCACCACCATGAGCATTCCGGTGGTTCAGAGTATGATCAAATCAGAATGTGGCACACCCTCTGCTGTCGCACCTACTGCACATTTCCCATGCTTTTGAATGCGAATGAGTGCATATCCATTGTATGCTTGTATTTTGCGGGTGCCGGTGCTTGTACCTAAATTGTCGAGCAACTGACCTTCGCCTGCTATGGAGAATGAGATGCGATTGGCTGCATCCAGACAACGGACGCCATGGTGGTCGTACAACTGTGCTTTCAGCAAGATATAGTTCTCGTTTTCCTCTTCTTTTGTTAGTGTCACATGGTCGGGTGTCTCCCATTTGGCGGTCTGGTACTCTACCGTGATTTCGTCTGTCATTTCTCCAGAGACGGCACGTAGGGTGTTCACGCCTTCTTTGAGCTTTACTTTCCAGTGGAACCCTTGGGCTGGATAGTTCTGGATTTGATGCCGGCGGATACCTTGAGATTGTCCATTCAGGAAAAGCTCCACCTGAGGGAGGTTGCTATAAACAAGGATCTCCTTCTCCTCGTCGGCTTCTCCCCATCTGACGGGCCACGTGTGGCCATAGATGTGAAGCACGGGGCTGGATGACCAATAGGACTTGAACACATAGAAACTCTCTTTCGGTGTCCCGTCACGCTCGACGACACCCTTTTGGTTGACGTAGGGTATGGGATTGTCAGGACGCAGGGGCGTGGAGAAATCTTTGAAGGTCCAAAAAGCGGTCCCAGTCAGGTTTTTGATTTGAGCCTGCTCTTTCAGGTGCCAGTCAAACAATCTCACGATATAGGTCTCAGACCAGTCGCCGTTTTTGTCGCCCGCCACGATGTCTTCGGGCATTTTGCCATCTGCCGAAGGGTATTCTTGGTGGCGCCGGGCATGACTGTCGCCGCCCCATTCAGCATGGAAGAAGCGGTCATAGCGACTGATGGCTTGTTCGGTCATCTCCCGATAGTCGGTAAAATGCCGGCTGTACCAACCAGCCCAGATGCTCGGGCTGTAGACATCGACGATGTCACTGCAGAAGTCACAGCGGCGGATGGTGGTGAGCCGGGTCGGGTCAGTCTGGTGAGCCAGGGCATTCAGTTCGGACATGAAAGCCCTGATACTGTCTTTCTGAAAGTCGGGGAAGTCGCCGGGCCAGTCGTTCTCATTGCCCAAGCCCCATAAGATGACGCTGGGGTGATGGTGGTGTCTTTGTATCATGGAAGTCAGCATACGCCGTGCCTGAGCCCTGTAGGAGTAGCCACCAAGTCCACCGCGGCACCAGGGAATCTCCTCCCAGACCAGTATGCCGAGAGAGTCGCAGAGGTGCAGCACACGGTCTGACTGCTGGTAATGTCCGAGGCGGATGAAATTGGCTCCCATGTCTTTGATCTGTAATAGTTCACGTGTCACCATCTCGTCAGTCAGGGCCGCTCCCACACCAGCATGGTCTTCATGCCGGTGCGTGCCCCGCAGTAGCAGCCGGCTACCGTTGAGGTAGAAGCCCCCTCCCTTTCGGAACTCAAAAGAGCGGAAACCGAAATGCTTGCGCTCTATAGACTGGATGCCATGATGGTCGGCGATCACCTCGCAGGTGTAGAGAGACGGGTTTTGCGGACTCCACAACTGAGGACGCTTGATTTTGAACTGGAATGTCAGGTTTTCTGCCGATGCATCCTTTTGGTTGCTGACGATCTGCTTGCCTTTGGGATCGTAGATATTGACAAGGAGTCGGGTCTGAGGGTTGGCGTCTTCGAGACGTGGCTCAATGATCACTTCATGATCAGCCGTCTGTATCTTGACATCCCTGATGAAACAGTGGGGTTGATAGACCAGATTGACATGACGGTATAGACCTCCGTAAAGGTTGAAGTCGGACAGGTCTGAAGGAATGAGTTCCACGTCGCGGCTATTGTCACAACGGATGGATAAAGGAAGCGACCCGTTGCCCTGCTCAGAAATCTCCACTTGCCAGCAATCATATCCTCCTATATGAGAGGCGATTTTCTCTGTGCCCAGATATACTTCCGTCTTCTGTCCGCATCCCTCAAATTCGAGAAATGTATGACCTTGGGGATAGGGGTTCTCCACACGAAGGTCGGTGCGGTACCAGCCAATGCCTTGATAATAGGGGATGTCGGGGTCGACAGCGTCGACAGCGTTGAAGCAGTGGGGGAGTGTGACCTCCTGCCAGCGTGGTACGCTTTCTGGCTTCCCGGCCTGGACAGGCCGGCGCACCTCCCAGATGTTTGCCATGTCCTGTCGGATGAATTGCCAACCGCTGGCAATGCGATGCCTTTCCGTGGCATGGACATTGACGGATATGAACAGTGAGATGAAACAGGATAGGAGCATGGACGCCATATCAGAAGTCTGATGGATAGGTAGGGTAGGAGTCATGAGATGATTGTTTAGTTAACGACTGGCCGAAAAGAGGGGGGATGAGAAGATGAACAAAAAAAATCAACCTAATAACCTAACCTAAAATAACCAAGTATGTTTGTGTGCCTTGTTCATCATCATCACCATCGGTGATGTCTGCATCCCCCCGGGGAAATTATTCATTCTGCTGTGACCTGGCTTTTTGTCGTGTCAAAGCCTCCAGATAATAGTAGTCTGCATAGTTGATGGGAACGTCTATCTCGTCATTGGCAGGATGATTGCCTGTGGAATGAAGCAATAGGAATCCCTGATGTGTTTGCGTATCAGCTTGGTAGCCAGATACCAGGCTGTCGAGTATCTTGTCGGCTATGGCGAGATATCGGCTGGCGTCTTCCTTGCTGACATACTGGGCCAACTCATAGAGACCTGAGGCGAAAATAGCGGCGGCAGAAGCGTCGCGCGCAACTGTCTTCTCGGTGTTGATGGACGGGTCGCGCATATCCCAGTATGGGATCATGTCGGCCGGGAGATTGGGCTGTGAGAAGAAGAAATCAGCGATATGGCAGGCCTGCCGGAGGAATGACTCGTCTTTGGTGTAGCGATAGCACATGGTGAAGCCATACAGTCCCCAGGCTTGTCCTCTGCTCCATATGCTCTCGTCGGCAAACCCTTGGTGCGTGAGGCGCTTGATGACCTCGCCAGTCTCAGGGTCATAGTCCACCACATGATAGGAGGAGTAGTCGGGACGGAAATGATTCTGGAGCGTCTTCTTCGCATGACTGACAGCGATGTCATAGTATTTCTTGTTGTGGGTGAGGAGTGACGCCTCGAACAAGAGTTCCAGGTTCATCATATTGTCAATGATGACGGCAAACTTCCACCGGTCGGGGGTGCCCCAGCTCCAGGACCTGATGCAGCCCACTTTCTCGTTGTATCGTGAGGCCAGGTTTCGGGCTGACTGGAGCAGCACATCGCGGAAAGACTCCTCGCCTGTGAGCCGATAGGCATTGCCGAAGGAATTGTTCATCATGAAACCCAGGTCATGTGACCCCGTGTAGTCTTTGATGTTCTCGATGAGCCAGGTGTTGCTCACAGCCTGCTGGCGCCAGCATCTCTCCTTGCTGTATTGATACATCATCCACAACTCACCAGGGAAGAATCCCGAGCACCAGTCTCTTTCACCGACCAGTCTCAGGTTTCCGTCCTTCTCTTCACAGCGTGGCATGATTTTGGACTTGTCTTTCGCTTTCGACCGTGCTTCTTTCACACATTGCAGCTGGTAGCGCAGTTGCGCCGCAGCGCGGGCAAAGGCATGGTCGTAGGTCTCAGGGACGAAGTAGAGGAGGAAGAAGCGGTCGGAGAAATCTTTGACGAGGTGTTGGCAGGAGATGCGTCTGTAGTCCGTTCTTGACGGGCGGAGCAGCCATGCGCGGTAGAGGTCTTTGCAAAACTCATTTTGTTTGTAATCCCACTCTCTGATTTGCTGATACGGCCATTTTTCCACACGGCATCCCACATAAGGAAGCAGGAAGTCGACACCGCGATAGAAACTGCTGCCACTGGCAGAGATGGAATCGTCGAGGTGGATGTTCATCTTCCGCCCTATCTGGATAATGTCAATCATGTGGCTGAGATTGTACTGTGAATAGCCGAACGCCAAAGTGCGGCGCAGTTCCTGAGGCTGGCGGCCATCAGGCATGATCTGCGTATAGATGCGTTTGGCGGGGAACTCCCTGATTCGCTTCTCTGCCTGCGCTTTGTCGCCGACGTAGAGGGCATAGGTGATGACCTGCGTGTCGTAGGCGACGGCATGGTTGTTTTTCTGCTGGCTCTCCTCGATGCCTTGTTTGCTGGTTTGAAGCCATGTGAGGAATTTGGCAAACCATGCGCGCAACGCCTTTTGGTCTTTCTTGCTAAACGACGGAGACGACTGCAGCAATTGGACCCCTTCGAGCATCTCGACGAAAGAGTAGGAGTCGATGACCCCATAGCAACGTCCGCGACCCTCATACTGTCCTGGTGCGATCTGGGCATAGTTGAGGTTGGGGTTCATTCGCGTGTCCTTGTTGAGGAACCACACCTTGAGCCATTCGACAGCCCGACGGGCATAAGCCTCATTTCCGCTGAAGTACCAGGCCAATGACAGCGTAGTGACGGCTGTCGCCATGGCCGAGAGCTTGTTGCGGTCATACTTCTCAAGTTCTGGATTGGACAGTCCGTCACGGACGATGTATGGCAGCCCGTCTGCCTTGGTTGGGTCTGGCCAGAAATAGCGGGAGAGACTCATGTAGTCGTGCTTGTCGCCACTGACAGGAGTCGGCTCCTTTGTCACCACCGAGACAGGTTCTTTCTCCATCAAGAGGTCTGCCTCGTCTTGCAACTGCCTGAAAGCAGTTGCATAGACGGGCTTATCCAATGCTTCTTTCACACTTGCCAGATGCGACAGGTTCCAGATAGACTGTGCATGGATGGCTGTGACAGAAGCCAAGGAGGTGAATATGATGACCAAAAACCTCTTCATAGGTCAGAATACTACTTGATGGTTACTTTGACTTTGTAATTCTGGGTAAAGGCATGCACCTCGTATTGAGGGGTGAGATTGTTGGGGGTGTAGGCGTTGGAGATGTTGAGGGCCCCCTTGTCGTCTTTGTCATTGGGATTGAAGGTGAGCAGTGTGATGTCGCCTTTGTTGCCGTTCAGGGCCTTGATGCAGATGTTCTGGATTCTGTGGTTGTTGGTCGTGTCGGCAGACTTGAGGTCCCACTTCATGACGAATGCGCCGTTGCCGTCGGGCTGTAGTGCACTGCCGTTGATGTCGACTACCTGGTAGTCGGTGCCTAAAGCCAGTTTGCTGTCTACATAATAGAACGCCTCAGCATCAAAACTGCGGGTGCCTTCACACCAGAACTGGACCGGAATCTCCACGGTGCTGCCCTGGGCGACTGTGTAGGTCACATTGTTCTTGAGGTTTCCCCAGTCTTGGAATCCAAAGAAGAACTCGTTTCTTTTCTCTTCGTTGTCGTTGCCCCATTCGTCGTCGCTGCATGAAGCAAGAGAAATGCATAAACAAGACAGGAACAAGAGTCCCATGAGTCTGATCAAATATGTTTTCATAATCATTTTCTTTTTCTGTTAGTATATCATTGTCACACCTTTCAATTCCAACCGGGATTTTGTACCACGCTGCCGTCTGAGGTGGCTATCTCATAAGTTGGAATGGGATAAAAATAATCACGAGAGGGATTGAAGGAGCGGGTAGCGGCATCTTCTATGACATAGATGTCGGCCTGGTCGGTCACTTTCTTTCCTTTGAACATACCGCCCTCGGTGGTCAGACGAGCCTGTATGTCCTCACGTTTGGTGCTGGTGTCGGCTTCGCTGTATTTCAGTCCGAGGATGCACACGGGCAGTACTTTCTCTGCTGTCTTCCAACGGATGATGTCGTTGTATCTGATACCTTCGTCGATGAACTCCACGAGGCGCTCACGGCGTATCTCCTCCAGCATGTTCAGGCCGTTTTGTGACGCAAAGTCATTGGTGAGCCTTGCTGTAAAGCCAGTGCGTGAGCGGATGGCATTCACGGTCTGGTCGAGTTGGGCATCGGTGATGTTGCCATTGTACTCGTAGAGCGCTTCGGCATAGTTGAGGAGCACCTCTGCATAGCGGATGATCATCTTGTCGACGGTCTCCTTGCTGTTGGTCGTCCATTCATCCAGCATAAATCCCTTCTTGATGCCATATCCATAGCCATGCTGATTGCTGAATGGGATGTAGCCGCCCTTATAGGCCTCTTCCTGGGTGTGGTAGATGGTCATGGCCAGACGCGGGTCACGGTCGGTGAACACATCATCGTATTTGGTCTCGGGGACAACAGCCAGGGGGCTCTTCTCGATGGGCAGTCCATCCGTACAGAGGAACTGGTTGATGGCCTGACGGGTCACGCTGACGGCATTTTCCAACTGGCGGGAATTGCCATGAGTGATGGTGGCGCCGGCTCCATTTGGTCCATAGACCTTGACAAAGACATTCTCCTTGTTCTGGCGGCCCTCACCGTCGAAGTAGAACAACTTTTGGAAGTCGGGATACAGCGCGTGTTTTCCACTGCTGATGAGACGCTGGGCGGCGTCGATGCAGATTTTGAGATGTGCGCGGCTGTCGCCGGTGTTGAGCGCGTGATACTTGATGAAAGTGCCCTCATAGAGCGCGATGCGTGACATGAGACCCTGTGCGGCCGACTTGGAGACCCGTCCCCACTCAGTGGCACTGCTCACCTCGTCGATGTCGGGCAGCCATTGCTCTGCAAAGCGCAGGTCCTCATAGCATTGCTGGATGACTTCCTCACGAGACGATCTTCCCATCTTGATGTCTGGGTCTTCGGTCGAGTCGAATGCTTTTAGCACGAGAGGCACGTCGCCGTATTTTTTGACCAGGTCGAAATAGTGGAATGCTCTGAAGAAGCGCGCTTCGCCTATCCATCTGTTTTTCTGGTTGTCGCTCAGACTGGCAGCCTCTGCTTTGGTGATGATATTGTTGCAGACACCAATTTTGTTGTAGGGGTCTGTCCATTCGCCGGAAGTGGCGGGAACACTCCAGTTGCCATTAGAGGTAGAGTTGGGCGAACTGCCGACGATGTCGTCAGCGCGTCTGTCATGATTGAAACCTGGCAGGTCGACATAGAGTTTGTTGCAGGCGCCACGTAGGTCAGTCTCACTCTTCCAGAAGGTGTTGTCGGCGAGAACGGTTTCCGGTTCTCTGTCCAGCTCACAGCTTACCATGACGGTGAGGAGCGCCGGAAGTAGAAATAAGACACTCTTTTTGATGAATGCTTGTTGGTTGATATATGTTTTCATACTGAATCGTGATTGAATGTTGCTTTATTATAATGTGATATTCACACCAAAAGCCCAGGTGCGGAAGAATGGATAGTAGTTGCGGCCTACGTTGTTGCCGGTCTCGGGGTCGAAGACTTTCAGCATGTCTGTATGTTCCCATACATCCGATCCAGAGATGTAAACACGCAGTTTCTCTATGTAGTTGCGGTTGACGGGAATGGTGTAGCCCACTGTGATGTTTTTTAGACGCAGATAGGAGGCATCTTGTACCCACTTGTCGGCGGGTTGGAAATTGAACCAGTCACCATTGTAGTTGTAAAGACGTGGCCAGTAGGCGTCTTGATTGTCTTCTGTCCAGTAATCACGGTGTATGGTCCATGGCATCTGATAGGTACGTGCGAAAGGAGCGATGGCCTCGCTGTGGATGAGCACTTTGCGCTTGGCCACACCTTGGAACATCATAGACAGGTCGAAGCCTTTCCATTGTGCGCCGAGACTCAGACCATAGAGGTAACGTCCGTTGGAGTTGCCGAGATAGACCAAGTCGCCGTGGTCTTCCTTGGTGCCGTCTCCAGCACCGATCTGGTGGTCTTGGTCACCTTGTGCGACATATCTTACGTCGCCCGGGCCAATCTTTCCGTCGCTGAACGACTTGTAGCCAGGATGGTCGGTCTTATACTGCTCATATTCGTCCCTGCTCTTCCAATAGCCGTCGGTGGCATATCCCCAGATGGTGTTCATCTCGTATCCTTCGAGCAGACTTACGGTGCCAGCCGAGATGACGTCGGCTCCGTCATATTCCACCAGTTTGTTCTTGCTGTCAGACAGGTTGAAAGCGATTTGATAACGGAAGTCACTGATTCTGTCGTTCCATTTCACTTCGAAGTCCCATCCCCAGGTCTTGAGTTTTCCGACATTGACCCTTGGGATACCGATACCCACAATGTGTGGCAACTGAAGCGTGGAGAGCATATCATTGTTGTATTTCCAGTAGTAGTCGAAACTGCCGGTTAAGCGTCCACGGAGGAAACCGAAGTCAATACCGACGTTGGTGGTCTCTATGGTCTCCCATGTCTTGTCTTTGGAGGCGAGCTGGCTCTGATAGTATGATTTCTCACCCATATAGACGGTGCTCTGTGAGATGGTGGGGATATAGTCGTAGAGTCCGAGGATGGCGCCATTGCCCAACTGTCCCCATGATGCACGGAGTTTCAAGTTGCTGATGAATGCGAGGTCGAACCATTTCTCTTGGCTGATGCGCCAGGCAGCAGAGACAGAGGGGAATGCCTTCCATCGTTTGGAGGGTGCGAGGCGTGAGCTTCCGTCGTAACGGATGTTGGCCTCAAAGAGGTAACGCTCGTCGTAGTTGTAATTGAAGCGTCCGAAGTAGGACATCATGGACCAGGGCTGAATGTTGTCGCCGATCGTCGTGTTGGTGGCTACGGAAGCGTCATAATAGTTGAAAGAATAGAAATCGTTGGAGTTCATGTTTCTGGCGGTGCCACTCATTTCATCGAGACGGTAGTTCTCATAACTGGTACCAGCCAAGAATTTGAAATTGTTCTTGTCCAGGTCAAACTCATAATTGACCGTTGCCTCAAACAGATCCTGGAAACTGTTGTTCTTGATGCGATACAGTTGGTTGGGCGAATTGTAGTCCTGTCGTTTGTTGTCGCCAGTCATACCATACCATACGAGGTAATGACGCTCGCTGCGTCCGGTGTAGTAACCCAGACGGCGACTGGCGCTGAGGTTGAACTGGAGTCCTTTGACGAAATTTTTGAGGATGAGGTTGCCTTTTCCGACGATCGACTCATAGAGGGTCTCATTCTGTCCGCCCTCTTTCATCACTTGGATGGCGTTGAACTGAAGGTCGCCGTTGTAGGGATTGGTGGCATAGTTGACATCTTCCTCAGGATTGTACAGCAACTGTCGTGCACGGCTCGAATAGAGGTTGTTGAGGATGGCTCCCACACCACAGGAGGGTGCATTGGTTTTCTTGCTCTGATACTGCACGTTCATCCCCAGAGAGATGTATTTGTTGAGGTCGGCGTTGATTTTCGCGTGGAGGTTGACACGGGTGTTGTTGTTCTGGCCGTATTTCAACATACCATTCTTGTAAAAATAGTTGCCCGACAGCATATAGGTGAGGCCTTTGGTGCCACCGGAGACCGATACGCTGTGGTTGGTCTGGTCGGAATGGTCTCTTGTGCCTTCGGCTACCCAGTTGGTGGCGGAGAACTGGTCCCATCGGCCATTGGTGCTGTTGGGACGGTAGTTGAAGTTGGGATTGCCTACCCATCCGCTCATCTCCTCGTTCCATTCAGCCTTTCCTCCTTGGTTGAGTCGGCCTTCGTTGATCCAGACTTGCTCTTCCCATGCGGGGAGACGTTTAGGCATGTTGCCAGGAGTGTTGAAAGCATAATAGCCAGAGTAGGTGATTTTGGGCTTGCCCACGCCGCCACTCTTGGTGGTGACCAGTACCACACCTGCTGCTGCTCTTGCACCGTAAATGGCACAAGCGGCGGCATCCTTCAGGATAGAGATGCTTTCGATATCGTCGGCGTTCAACAGTGAGATGTCTCCTTCCACACCATCAATGAGCACCAAAGTCGAGGTATTGTTGGCTGAAGAGAAACCACGTATACGCAGACCGCTGGACTCGGCACCCGGCTCACCACTGGAGCGGAGGATAGCCACACCTGGCATCTCACCTTGCAGTGCTGAGAGCACGTCAGAAGAAGGTTTTGCCGCTACTTTCTCTCCTTCTATGGCGGTCACGGCACCCGACAGATTCACCTTTTTCTGTGTGCCATAACCCACTACGACCACTTCCTGAAGCGTCTTGTCATCTTCCTGAAGTAAGACTTGGTTTCCGATTTGACCGATTTTCAGTTCACGTGTGACATAATTGATATAAGAGAAGGAGACGGTGGAAGCAGGATTGCTGACCCTTAAATTGAAAGAGCCATCCACTCCAGTCACTGTGGCATTGGTGGTGCCTGTCTCCATCACGGTTACGCCGATCAATGGCTCGCGTGTCTGTGCGTCAAACACCCGTCCATTTACGGTCTGACTTTGAGCCGAGAGGCTCAGACTTGAGAAGAACATCAGACAAATCACGAGGATGTGCTGATAGGCTTCCGATTTCAAAATACATTTTTTCATAGACTGTTTTGTTGGTAATAATTGCTGGGTGCAAATATAGTCTTATTCATAATAGGTCCTATCATCATGCACTACATCATGACTACTATACCACCACATCATGTATACATCAACACTTTCTCGTCCAAAATCCAAATATTTGATTGTCAACAAATTAGGTTCAAAAATCATACATCAACACTTTTCTCCTTTTTTTCTTGCAAATGCCGATTTGTTTGTTTAATTTTGTGCGTCAAACTATTTTTTATGATGCGTTATTCTTTACTATACATCTTCGTCTGGATGTGCTCCGTAGCCCATGGCTCGATATTCTGGCAACGTTCGGTTGTCAATTATAGTCGTCGCACCTATATGGCAGCCAATCAGAACTGGATGGTCAGGCAGGCACAGAATGGGTGGATGTATTTTGCCAACAATCAAGGTCTGCTTGAGTTTGATGGTGTCTACTGGTATCATTATGAGATCACCAACAGGGCCAAGTTGAGATCGATCAAAATAGCTGAAAATCGCATCTATGTGGGTGGCTTGGGACAATTTGGATTCTTTATGCCCGATGAGAAAGGGCAGCTGAGGTACACCAGTTTGTCCGACCAGCTGAAAAGTGGGGAGAAAGTCAATATCTGGAACATCCATGAGTTGGGCAACAGGGTGTATTTTCAGGCAGACAATGATGTTTACTATCTAGAGAATGACCGCTTGGGGAAAATTGTTTGCAAGACTGGGATTAATTATTCGACGGTCATTTACAATAAATTGTATGTTTCGACCAACGATGGGTTGTATGTGCTGTATGGCAATGAACTCAAAAAAGACACTCATGTGGTGTTGCCAGCCAACGCTAATGTGGTGTCTATGCTCCCATTTGATCATCAAATCATGATTGTGACGAGCGACCATGGCGTCTACCTCTACGACTTCGACCACCTCACGGAATGGGAGACGGCAGCGAAAGGCATCATCGCTCAAAACAAACTCACGTGTGCGGCTGTGAGCAAATCACGTGTTGCTTTGGGAACCACTCAGAATGGTGTCATCTTAGTGAACACTGCTCTTCAGCATATGGAAAACATCTCCATGGTCAATGGGCTGCAGAACAATACCGTCTTGTCGGCCGCTTTTGACAAAGCCGATAATTTATGGGTGGGGCTTGACAATGGTATAGATTATGTGGCGCTCAATTCCCCTTTGTTTTTTTTGGATAGCAAGTCGGAGGCGATAGGCGCAGGCTACTGTTCTGTCCTCTACCAAAACAATTTGTATCTTGGCACCAACCAGGGTGTTTATCGTACTCATGGTGCGCCCCAGGCTCCGCTATTGGCCGAGACGCAGTTTGTGGAGGGAACGGGTGGACAGGTGCACTGTATCATCCCATTCGACAACAAACTATTTTGTGGCGGTCGCAATTTTTTCATCATGATAGATGGCACCCAGGTGGTGAAGTTTCCCATCAGAGGTGTGTGGCATGTCTGTCGGGTAGGCAATCGGGATGATTTGCTGTTGATAGGAGACTACTGGGGGCTTAAAACCCTCAGGAAAACAGGCAATTCGTGGACGGTCTCCGACGAGATAGAGGGGGTGCATTTGTCTGCCAAAAATATGATGGTGGAGGAAGGCACCCATGCCGTATGGGTGGCCAATAAAGCCATGGGGCTTTTCAGACTGACACTGGACGCTCAGATGGAGCATGTGGTCAGCACCAAGAACTACAACACCGAGCAGTTGCCTGTAGGTGACAATATCTATGTCGCCACCATCGATCATGAGGTCGTTGTCGCCGCGCGCCAAGGTCTGTTTCGCTATGACGTGGTGAAAGATGAGTTGGTGCCTTACGACCGCTTGGAGAAGCAATTGAGTGGCAAGGCGCAGTATACCTACATTTCCCAAGACCAGCAGCATAACATCTGGTATGTCTGTGACGGATTGCTCAGTCTGTTGCGTTATGACCCCGTCAAGAAAACCTATTTCAAGCACCGTGGAGAGTCCTATCTCAATGATGAGTTGATAGAGGATTTTGAGAGCGTCGTGACCTTGGACTCTCTGCATGCCGTGATCGGTACCCAAGAAGGGTTTGCGCTGTTGCGGTATGCCCGTGCCGCCTCCTCCCGTCAGCCTGTCAACCTGCAGATACGCAGGATTGTCGGCACCAATGGCGCAGACACCTTGTTATATGGTTGCCATTTCTATCCTGTTCAAAGACCGTTGCGTTTCAGCTATCGTGACAATTCTATCCGCATCGAATACAGTGCCAACAATTTTGACAAGTCGCAGACCGTACTCTATTCCTACAGGTTGGAAGGTGCGCCCGATGATACATGGAGTGCCTATAGTCCGCAGCATATCAAGGAATACACCAACCTCCGCGAAGGTTCCTACACTTTTCAAGTGCGTATAGTGACAGACACCAACCCAGAGCCAATCGTCACCTCCCTGTCCTTCCGCATCCTGCCCCCTTGGTACCGGTCATGGTGGATGTACATGGTCTACTTCGTCCTGTTGGCCGCTGTCGTATACGCTGTCATCTACCGCATCTTGAGGGGGAAGCGAAAACTTGACCAAAAGATTGAGACACTTGAAGATGAGAAAGTGCAGATAGAGTTGCGCTCGAAAGAGAATGAACTGATGCTCTCACGGATGAATGTGGTCAGGAAAAATGAGATGCTGATGGAAATCAAGAAAACCGCCGTGAGTCTGAACAATAGTCTCAAAGAAGAAAACCTGCCTACCATCAAGAGAAAGGTGGTGAGGCTCATCGGACAGATAGACACCAATATTGAGCACGATGATGATCTTGAAGCCTTTAAGAATGAGTTTGACACCATCCATCACAATTTTCTGCTGACGCTGGGCGAACGCTTCCCCCAACTCACGCACAAAGACAAAATGTTGTGTGTGTATCTCAAGATGAACATGATCTCCAAAGAGATCGCTCCGCTGCTCAACATCTCCGTGAGGGGTGTGGAGATCAGCCGCTATAGGCTTCGAAAGAAATTGGGACTGGGAGAGAAAGAGAGTCTCAGTGATTTTCTCCGAAATCTTGACAACCGATGACACCTGCCATGGACACAAGTTTATGACTTGTTCTGATACGTCCACGCAGAAAGCCATCACGACAGAGGCAAACAACGCGCTGGGGGAAAACCGTCCCGGTGATTTATTTCCGGTGATTCATAACTTTGCGACATTGTATAACAAAAACACTTCAAATCAAATAGAAAATGAAAAAGATACTATTACTGGCCATCCTTTTGCTTTTCGTATTATACTTGTCTGTGATGTGGGCAGGAAGAATATGGAAAAATGACAAGCATGATCCTTCTGTCGAAGCGTTTTCATTGATTAAGCCAAGACTATCACTTGATAAACTAGAGAAAGCCACGCTCATTATATACCAGTTTAATAACGGGACTGTGGCTCCGGATTTTCATTATGATGGTTACATCAAAGTGACGAAGGACAGCGTCAACGTCACGATTTTTCGTGGCTATAATAGTGATGTAAAGTTTAATGAGAGCCGTGAACTCAGTCCCGATGAATACAAGCAATTCCTGAACCGTCTTGTGCAACAAAAGATTCGGAAGGCTACTCCGTCAAAACACAACAGAGCAGCCAGTGGATCGCATGTGTCATATATTGCGGTATGGCAGGATGACGAGTTGATCTTCGATGGAAGTGAGCATCTCAATCTTTCCATTGCAGATGGCAGGCTGGATGACGCGTTCATGGACCTGCTCTCTGGCGACATGGAAATTGCGGCACACCATCCCATGAAAATCATTGACCCCAGACAAAATCCTGAAGAATAAAGCCCTCAAATCACTCACCATCAGCATCGACTTCTATCTTCTTTGATTTTGGTGGCGCAGAAGTCCTCAGTATTTCATGGATTTGCATAGCAACCTCCTGGGCATATCCCATGTCGTATCCCACACGGAGGTAAATGACCGGTTCTGCGGGATTCTTCGTGTTAATGACCACGGCGTACTCATCAACGACATAGGGTATTATTGCCATGTTCTTAGGGGCGACGCTAGTAATGTCATCCATGGGAATCTCTCTGCCTGCCATTACGAGGATGCCACGCTCGGGATATGAAAGGACCACATCAGAGATCTCGTTTGCCTTTGTGGCATTGAGCACCACCACGCTGTCAGGTTTTCCATATTCCAGTTCCACCTCTTCCACTTTGTGGAAAAGCCTTCCTTTCATCTCTTGCGCCACAGGGTTGTTCTCTTTCCTGTTAACGAGATAATTCTCGGCGAGGATGATGAAAGGCAACAACAGGAAAGGCAGGAAACCATGGCTGAGAAATACCGCCAACAAGACGAATGGAATGGAGATAAGAAGAATTTTTTTCTTCATGGGATCATTTCCTTCCTTTCTTTATTTCCGATAAAACTTAAGGTACAGGCTGCTTTCGCCCCAGTGTTCGTTGGGAATCTCATCCCATTCCATTCTGTCTTTCGAAAAACTCACGATATGATATTCAAAGACCGTCTGGCCATAATAGGCTTCTATGTTCTGGAGATGCAAGGTGATATGATTCCCGTTGATTTCGTATCTGAAAGATCTTGTGGCATAAGGGCCTGTGCCCGTGCCATCAGGATTGAAGGTGAAATGCCACATGTCGGCTGTGTCTGCATATTGGGGATTCTTGCTATGGTGGCTCGCCAACCATTCACCAATCAACGATAGTGGATTGACAGCATCACTGTCATCATCACTGCTGCAACTTGCAATCAACAGCAGGAGCAAACTTATTCCTAATAGTTTCCTTATTGACAGTTTTGCTTGTGTTGTAGTAATTGACTTATGCTATCATAATGCAGCAAGTGCCCAATTCTTGTATGGAAGACTGTTAAAAAAAACTTAAAGGTGCATTTGTAAGCACATCTTAGAAGCTCAGAGAGTGTGGCAGATAGAGGACGTTTCAGAAAAAATCCAATCAGTTGCAACAAGCACATCTTTCACCAATTATCAGAGCTGTCCAACCTAATGTGCGGTATTCCATTTACTACATATGTATGATGATAAGGTTGGAGTTGTTAAATGTAGCGCAAAGGTAACAAAAAACTGTCACCTTTGCGCAACACTTGAAAATACGTTTTTTGATGTAGAATGCTGTTTGTCCGTTTAATACGATACCTTATGTTTTCACTCATTCAAAAATCACTTTTCTTCTAACTGAGTGCGAAGCGTCGTGTGAGGTCGCCTTTCAACTATGCGGAATAGTTGAGCCTTAATGAGGTTATGAGGTTGTGAGGGAAGAAA
>JAEEGL012463008.1_pt1 | contig 16125 bp, 13 predicted proteins | sample 9134231 | NCBI WGS metagenome assembly JAEEGL01 (sample SAMN16246548, study PRJNA631951) | gut metagenome | biome: gut microbiome; feature: rumen; material: fiber-attached | host: Bos | place: Iran: Karaj | collected 2018-10
TGACGGCCCAATCCAGATTAAGGTTCAGCCTCTTTCGATGGGCGACCGAGAGGATCCAGCACGTCTTGTATTCCAGTCAAAGACAGGCAAGGGTATTGCAACCTCACTTATCGATTTAGGTGATCGCTTCCGTCTCATCATTCAGGATGTTGATTGCAAGAAGGTTGAGAAGCCTCTTCCAAAGCTTCCTACAGCTATCAACTTCTGGGAGCCACAGCCTGATTTCTACACTGGCACAGAAGCTTGGCTCCTTGCAGGTGGTGCACACCACACAGCCTTCACCTATGATCTTACTGCTGAGCAGATGGGAGACTGGGCTTCTGCAATGGGAATTGAAGCAGTTTACATTGACAAGGATACACGCATTCGTGACTTCAAGCGTGACCTTGCTATCGGCAATCTGGTTTACAGAAAGTAAAATATCTGCTACTAAAGCGTAAGATTTTTGATTGTGAATACAATAATGGAGTAATAGAATCGTTATTGTAGTTAACAAAATATAAAAAGTTATATAAGGAGAAAAGAAATGAAGTTATTCGTTGATACTGGAAAAATTGAAGACATTAAGAAGGCAAATGATTTAGGAGTTATCTGTGGTGTTACTACAAACCCATCTCTTATCGCAAAAGAGGGTGGACGTAGCCAGGAAGAAATCCTTAAGGAAATTGCTTCTATCGTAGATGGTCCAATTTCAGGCGAGGTTAAGGCAACAACTGTTGACGCTGAAGGCATGATTAAGGAAGGCCGCGAGATCGCAGCTATGCATCCAAACATGGTAGTTAAGATTCCTATGACAGCAGAAGGTCTTAAGGCTGTTAAGGTTCTTTCAGCTGAGGGCATCAAGACAAACGTTACACTTATCTTCTCTGCAAACCAGGCTATTCTTGCAGCAAACGCAGGTGCATCTTATGTTTCACCATTCCTTGGCAGACTTGATGACATCAATATGGCAGGTATCGACCTCATCCGTGACATCGCAGAGATCTTCGATATCTATGGATATGAGACAGAGATTATCGCTGCATCAGTTCGTAACCCAATTCACGTTACAGACTGTGCTCTTGCAGGTGCTCACATTGCTACAGTTCCTTACTCTGTTATTGAGACAATGATCAATCATCCACTTACAACAGCAGGTATTGAGAAATTCCAGAAGGACTACATTGCGGTATTTGGAGAGTAATTAAACAAAACGGGGGAATTTACGTATGAATATTAACGAAGTAATCGCTGAGGGCAAGCGCACTGCCCTCGGTATTGAATTCGGGTCAACTCGTATTAAGGCGGTTTTGGTTGACGACGAAAATAAGGTTCTCGCTCAGGGCGACCACGAGTGGGAAAACCACTTAGACAATGGTATCTGGACCTATCCACTTGAGGAAGTATGGGAAGGTCTTCAGGATTGCTATGCAAAGCTTAAGAAGGATGTAAACGACAAGTATGATGTAAAGCTCACAAAGCTTGGCGCAATCGGCTTCTCAGCTATGATGCACGGATACTTGGCCTTCGACAAGGAAGACAATCTTTTAGTTCCATTCAGAACCTGGAGAAACACAATCACAGGTGAGGCAGCAGCAGAGCTTTCTAAGGAGCTCAACTTCAATATGCCTCAGCGTTGGAGCATTTCACATTATTATCAGTGCATCCTCAATAAGGAGCCACATGTTAAAAATGTTGCATACTTCATGACTCTTGCTTGCTATGTTCACTACAAGATGACAGGCAAGAAGGTTGCAGGCGTTGGCGAGGCATCAGGTATGTTCCCAATCGACTCAAAGACCTGCCAGTACGATGCAGTTATGCTTGAGAAATTCAACAAGCTTACAGCAGCTCACGGCATTACCACTAAGGTTGAGGATTTAATGCCTCAGGTTCTTGTGGCAGGTGACGATGCTGGTTCACTTACAGAAGAGGGAGCAAAGCTTCTCGACCCTACAGGTGAGCTTGAGGCAGGTTGCCCACTTGCTCCACCAGAGGGTGATGCAGGCACAGGTATGGTTGCTACAAACGCTGTTTCAGTTGGTACAGGAAACGTATCTGCTGGTACATCTGTATTCTCTATGGTTGTTGTGGACAAGCCACTATCAAAGCCATACGAGGAAATCGATATGGTTACCACTCCTACAGGTGAGGCAGTTGCCATGGTTCACTGCAACAACTGTACTTCAGATTTAAATTCATGGGTTGGCATCTTCAAGGAATTTGCTGAGGCCTTCGGCATGGATATTTCAATGAATGATATTTACGGCACTCTTTACCGTAAGGCTCTTACAGAGGATGTAAACTGCGGTGGAGTTCTTTCTTACAACTACTTCGGTGGTGAGCCAGTAGTTGGTGTAAACGAGGGACGTCCTATGGTTGTTAGACAGCCAGATGCTAAGTTTACTCTTGCAAACTTTATGCGTTCAAACCTTTACGGTGCACTTGGCGTTCTCAAGATTGGTAACGACATTCTTCTTAAGGAAGAGCATGTTCCAATCAAGTCTATCACTGGACACGGCGGATTCTTCAAGACAAAGGGCGTTGGTCAGTCAGTACTTGCAGCTGCTCTTAATGCACCTATCACTGTTATGGCTACTGCTGGTGAAGGTGGAGCATGGGGAATGGCTGTGCTTGCAAACTTCTGCATCCGCGACAACAAGGATATGAAGCTTCAGCAGTATTTGGATGAAAAGGTATTTGCAGGTCAGGAGTCAACAACTATGGAGCCAGACCCAGAGATGGTTCGTGGCTACGATGAGTGGACAACAGAGTACAAGAAGGCTCTTAAGGCTGAGGCTGCTGCCGTAGAGAATTGGAGATAAATATGTTAGAAGAACTTAAGAAGCAAGTATATGAGGCAAACATGGAGTTGCCTAAGCGAGGCTTGGTTACTTATACCTGGGGCAATGTTTCAGGTATCGACAGAGAGAGCGGAATTTTTGCTATCAAGCCTTCAGGTGTAGAGTACGAGGATTTAAAGCCAGAGGATATGGTTCTGGTAAACCTTGACGGCGAGGTTGTTGAGGGCAAGTACAGACCTAGCTCAGATACAGCTACTCACTGTGAACTCTACAAAAAATATGATAATATCGGCGGCGTGGTTCACACCCATTCTACATATGCAGTAGCTTGGGCTCAGGCTGGTCGCGATATTCCTCTTTATGGTACGACCCACGCAGATTATTTCTGCGGAACAATCCCATGTACCAGAAATCTTACTCCTGAAGAAATCGATGAGGCCTATGAGGTTAACACCGGAAAGGTCATCATCGAGACCTTCGAGGAAAGAGGTATCAATACAAAGTATGTGCCAGGTGTTATCTGCAAGAATCACGGCCCATTTACCTGGGGCAAGGATGCAGACCAGGCAGTTTACAACGCTGTAGTACTTGAGGAGGTTGCTAAGATGGCTCTCTTCACAGAGCAGGTTAATGCACAGGTTCAGCCAGCTCCAGATTGCATCCGTGACAAGCACTTCAATCGTAAGCACGGAGCAAATGCATACTACGGACAGAATTAATATTTTCAAACTCAATCCCATCTCGTAAGAGGTGGGATTTTTCTTATATTTAGAGGCTTTTCCAGGGTTATATAATATAACAATAGATTTTACACAATCGACTTAGTTTGTTCACAGAATTTTACTTTATGCCTTATATAATGAAAAAATGAAATTTGTGTCTATAAGGAGGCATATTATGGCTAAGGAGAAGAAAACTAAGGGGTCAGGAATCAACATTTCCATCACTGCGAAGATTTTGCTTATGACAGTGATTATTTTGTGTGCTTCCATGATTACCACAACTGTTCTAAGTACCATGAAGGCTTCTGACAAGCTGGTTGAGGAAGCAGAAAAATCTCTTCAAGACCTGGCTGTGGCAAAGGGCAACACCCTTGAGACCTTCATTCAGGATCAGAAGGAAATGGTTCACTCAGTGGCAACAAATGAGGACCTGATTAATCTTTGCTTGACCTATGGAGATTTGGCTAAGGGTGAAGTAGCTGTTGAAGAAGTAGCTGAAGAGCCGGAACAGGAAGCACCTGCAGAGGAAACTCCAGAGATTGAACAGTTGCCAAATGCAGATTTATCTGAAACCGCACCTGAGGAAGCTGAGGAGACCACAGAAGTTGTTGAGGATAAAAATAATGGAATGATTCTTCTTGATGCAGAGACTACTGAGGAAGCTCCAAAAGAGGCTTCAGCTGAGGAAAGTGCTCCAGCAGAAGGTGAGGAAGTAGAGGCGGCTCCAGTGGATGATGAGTATGCAGCAGCTCAGTTAAAGTGGGCTAAGTTTCTCAAACAGTACCAGGAAGATTCAGGAAATGTTTATGAGAACTTCTTTGTATGCGTAGGTACAGAAGGTTTTGCTGACTCCCTTGATAATGCCACAATTCACAACTGTGGACAGGAGCCATTCTTCTTAGAATGCCAGGAAAAAGGTACTTCCTTTGGAATTAACATTTCACCTGCATCTGGTCGCCCTTGCTATGTAGTTTCCTATGCAATCCAGGACCCTGCAACAGGTAAGGCTATCGGCTGTGTAAATGCTTCTGTTGATTTGGCAATTATGTCAAACACAGTAGTTGGTGATGAAGTATATAAGGTTATCGTATTCAATCACGATGGTCTTGCAATTGCTTCTCAGGATGAAGCTCAGATTCTTACCCTGGATATGACTCAGATTGACAAGGAAGCTTGGGATAACATTATCGCTGACGGCAGAGGCTATCGTTCATTTATTGAGCCTGACCTTCAGGAGCTTGGTTATTTAGGCTTTGAAAAAACAGACAACTTCCTTATTGAAGTATCACTCCTTGATTATGAATATAATGATGAGCGAGCTGAGGTTCGAAATGTCGCATTGACAATCATGATAGTCGCTCTGATTATCAGTATTATCGTTGTATTCTTTGTTACCCTTGGCATCATTAAGCCTCTTAAGGAAACCAACAAGACTATCAACGAGATTATCGATAGTATAAATGCAGGCCATGGCGACTTGACCAGTCGCGTCAATGTAAAGGGCCATGATGAAACCGCTCAGATTGGTCGCTCTATTAACAAGTTCATTGGCGTCCTTCAGGACGTTATGGGAATGCTTGGAAATAATTCTCATCGTCTGAACGAGATTTCTGAGACCGTAGGAAGCAGCATTACTCAGAGTAATAACGAGATTAATGATGTATCAAGCACTATGGAAAGTATGTCCGCTGCAGCAGAGGAGATTTCTGCATCCCTTTCACAGGTTGTGGACAGAATGTCTGATATTGCCTCTATGGTTAATGATGTAAACGATAAGGCAAATGATCAGGCACGCTCAACAGAGGCTATCTTAAGAAAGGTGGAGACCCTTAGAACTGATGCAATTAAACAGCGTGAGCAGGCAGATGCTGAGGCAAATGAGGTTATCGAACAGCTTCAGGAAAGTATGAAGACAGCCCAGGAGGTTAAGAAGATTGCTGAGCTTACAGAGGAAATCCTTAACATCGCTGCCCAGACAAACCTTCTTGCTCTTAACGCATCCATCGAGGCAGCCCGCGCAGGTGAGGCAGGTAAGGGCTTCGCTGTTGTTGCTGACGAAATCAGACAGCTGGCCGACAACTCCAAGGAGACAGCCAATGGTATCCAGGAGATTTCTAACTCTGTTATTGCCAGCGTAAATGATCTGTCAGAAAAGGCAAATTCTCTTGCTGAGGCATTCATCGAGTCCAATGCTAGTGGTCGTGAGAGTGTAGAGCAGATGACCGGCGCATATCAGGATGATGTTAAGACTGTTGCCGATGCAATGGAGCACTTCTCACATGACAGCAAGGAAATCAATGAGACCATGCAGGACATCAAGGAGACTATTGATAATGTAAATATCGCTCTTGATGAAACTGTAAGAGGTATCACAAATGTTACCACTGCAACTGTTGAGGTGGCTAACAACCTTGTAAACATTAAGGATGAGGCAGGCGAGAACCTTTCTATTTCTAAGGAATTAGAGAGCGAAGTAGAGAGATTTAAATTTTAAAATAAAAAAGTGTTGACATTCAAAATTAGATTGTGTACAATTCAATTATCAAAACGGTTGTGCACAATCTATTTTGTTCAGAGCCAAGTAAGTCAGAAAAAAATTAGATCAACTGTAAAGAAAGATATTATGGAGGAAAATTAAGATGGGATTTTATGATTTATCAGTAGAGCAGACAAATGGTGAGCAGCTTGCTATGAAGGATTTTGAGGGCAAGGTAGTTATGGTTGTAAACACAGCTACAGGTTGTGGTTTCACACCTCAGTATGAGGACATTGAGAAAATCTACGAGACATATCATGAGAAGGGCTTGGAAATAGTGGATGTACCTTGTAATCAGTTCGCAGGTCAGACACCTGGTAACGATGATGAGATTCATGAGTTCTGCCAACTTCACTACAACACCCAGTTCCCACAGATGAAGAAAGCTGATGTAAACGGCGAGACAGCTATCGAGCTTTTCAAGTATCTCAAGTCTCAGAAGGCCTTTGAGGGCTTCGGTAAGGGTGCAAAGGCTCTTGCAATGAGCGCTATGCTTAAGACCATCGATAAGGACTACAAGAACAACCCAGAGATTAAGTGGAACTTCACAAAGTTCATCGTTGATCGTCAGGGAAATGTAGTAGCACGCTTCGAGCCTACAGCAGACATGAAGGAAGTTGAGAAGTGCGTTGCATCACTTATATAAAATAGGTACAATATTCTCCAGGGGGAAATAGCGGAATTGCTTAGTTTTGCTACGTGCACCCCTTGAAATGGAGAATTGTTATGAGTTTTGAGTTTGTATTTGATAAGTTGAATAATTATAAAGTCTGTCTCAGTAAGGAGTGGCTTTTAACAAATGGCCTTGGCGGGTATGCAGGAAGCACCATCATCGGTGCTCATATGCGTACCCATCAGGGCTATTTGATTGCTAGCCTTCATCCACCTGTAGACCGTTTTCTTGTTTTTTCAAAGACCAATGAGCGCCTTGTGTGTGGAAGCCGTATATACGATTTGACTACATCCCAGCACAGGGGCCCTTACACCAGCGAGTACAATCAGGGCAATATGCACTTGAAGTCTTTTACCTATGATGGTGCCATTACGTATATATATGAAGCAGGTGGTATGCGTCTCACCAAATCCATCGCATTAGTCCATGGGAAAAATCAGTGCGTTATCGCATATACGTTAGAAAATAACGGCCCAGCTGCCGGCGTGGTTATCACCCCTCTTATGAATTTCAGAGACCACGGTGAACACATGACAGTTGATGATTTGCGCTGGGAGCTTCCTGCTGAGGTATTCAAGGAGTACAGGGATGAGGTCAGTGGAAACGTGGGCTTTTACTATAGTCCTGTCAGCAATTCCAATGTGCGAGTTTCCCTTGTGAGCGCAGGCTGCGAGATGGTAAAGCGTAACAACATCTACGATGAAAACATGGAGCTCCAGTTTGAAATCGACAACGAGGCTGACGGTCTTGACTGCCACATTAAGCCTTTCGATTTCGTAATGGAGGTTGACCAGGGTGGAGTTTCGACAGCATCATTTGTATGTACTGTTGATGTGAGAGAGCCTTCCGGCAAGAAAAAGGCATCCCTTCCAAAGCTTGCTACTATCGAAAAGGACACAGCCTTTGTAGAGGTTGAAAATGCAAAGAAGAGAGTCGCTGACCTTATAGAAAAGGCTGGCTTCACTGAGGAGGATGAGCTTGCTCAGATTCTCACAGTGGCTGCGGATCAGTTTATTGTGGACAGAAAGTCCACAGGTCAGAAGACCATTATGGCAGGTTATCCTTGGTTCACCGATTGGGGCAGGGATTCCATGATTGCTTTCACAGGTCTTTGCCTTGAGACAGGACGTTTTGAGGACGCAAAATCTATTTTGCTTTCCTTCTCTAAATATATTAAAAATGGTCTTATTCCAAACATGTTCCCAGACGATGGAAAGGACCCGCTGTACAATACAGCTGACGCATCCCTTTGGTATTTTTACGCAGTTTACAATTATCTGAAATACGTAAATACGGATGAGGCTTGGAAGTTTGTGGAGCTTGAGATTTTCCCAGGTCTTCAGGAGATTATGGGAGCCTACCGAAAAGGTACGCTTTTCTCAATAGGAATGGATGATGACGCCCTCATGAGAGCAGGTTCAGGACTGGACCAGGTCACATGGATGGACGTGCGTATCAATGACGAGGTGGTTACCCCACGTCATGGCAAGCCAGTTGAGATTAACGCCCTTTGGTACAACGCCCTTATGACTATGGAGGCTATTTCACGAGGCATTGCCAAGCGCACCCACAATAAACCAGAGAACTATCTGGCCTATGCAGGTGGCTGTAGCCAGCTGGCAATGTGGGTAAAGGAAGCCTTCAACGAGGAATTCTGGTATGAGGAGGGCGGTTACCTCTACGACGTAGTAGGAGAGGACTTCAAGGATGCAACACTTCGCCCTAACCAGATTTTTGCAGTAAGCCTTCCATTTACCATGCTGGATGCCCAAAAGGAAAAGTCCATTGTAAATAAGGTAAAGGAAAGACTCTACGTGGGCGTGGGACTTCGCTCACTTGATACAGATGACCCTCAGTATGTGGGCGTTTATCAGGGGGCCCTTGAAAAGCGCGACCACGCATATCACCAGGGCACAGCCTGGGGCTTTTTGCTGGGACCTTTCATCGAAAGCTACCTAAAGGTAGGTGGTGGAAGCACCCAATCTATAGAGGAAGCACGAGTATTCTTTGAGCCAGTGGAGCAGCATCTTTTCAACAATTGCATTGGCTCCATCTCAGAAATCTTCGACGGAGATGCCCCACATCCTGGTCGTGGTTGCTACGCCCAGGCATGGTCAGTAGGTGAGGTTTTGAGAGCTTATACATTGCTGACTGAAGCAAAAACAAAATAGGTTAGATAAAACCAACTCGCCTTTTTATTACATATATGTTAAAGTATGATTTGACAAAATAATTATAGTTTTGGAGGAAAAATTATGTTACCAGAGCAGACAATTGAATTTAGATATGACACACAGCTTCTTATCGAGGGAGAGAATCTCGATGAGGATGAAATCAACGATTACATCACTGAGAACTTTGTAGGAGACAGCCTCCTTGCAGTAGGTGATGAAGAGCTTATAAAGATTCACTACCACACCAACGAGCCTTGGAAGGTCCTTGAGTACTGCCGTAGCCTTGGCGAGATCTATGATATTGTAGTTGAGGATATGGATCGTCAGGCCAGGGGATTACAAGGTTAGGAAATAGGGGGGACCCTTTAGGGGAGAACTTGTTTCCCACAGCACAGCCCCATGCCGCAGGCATCATAATGGCTGTGCTTTCCCGTAGACAGAAGGAGAGTATAATACTATGAGAGACAACAGCTTCGTTCTCCGAGGAGGCATTGCCTTCTCCGAAAGCCAAAACAACATAGTGACTTTATATAGAGGCTATCTGGTTTGTATAGAGGGCATCTGTAAGGGTGCCTTTCATGAACTTCCAGAGGAGTATCGAGGTCTTCCACTGTATGATTACGGTGAGCGCCTCATTATTCCAGGCATGACAGATTTACACGTTCACGCACCTCAGTACACCTTCCGCGGAGTCGGTATGGACTGTGAGCTTTTAGAGTGGCTTACCACCTACACCTTCCCAGAGGAAGCTAAGTACGATGATTTACAATATGCCCGCAAGGCCTACAGCTATTTCACCAACGATCTCAGACGTTGCTTCACTTCACGTGCAGTAATATTTGGTACTATCCACAATGATGCTACACTAGAGCTTATGACTCAGCTGGAGGAGACAGGCCTTATCACATATGTAGGTAAGGTCAATATGGATAGAAATGGTGGGGAGAATCTTCAGGAAGCAGATGCACTTGCATCTCTTGAAGCTACTCGTCAGTGGATTGAAGTTGCTCAGAACAAATTCGTAAATACGAAGCCAATTTTGACACCTCGCTTTATTCCATCCTGCTCAGATGAGCTTATGGCTGGAATAGGTCAGCTTTCTGCTGAAAAGGGTCTTAGAATTCAGTCACACCTTTCCGAGAATCCATCAGAGATTGCCTGGGTAAAGGAGCTGGTTCCAGCCTCCACCTGCTATGCAAATGCCTACGAGCTATTCGACACAATGGGTACTCCAGAGTATCCTACCATCATGGCTCACTGTGTGTACTCTGATGAGCGAGAGGCTAATATTCTCAAAAAGCATGGTGCATTTATAGCCCATTGTGCAGATTCAAATATGAATCTTACATCAGGCATTGCTCCTATCAGAAAGTTCTTGGATGCTGGAATTAACATTGGTCTTGGTACTGATGTTTCAGCAGGCTCATCAATGAATATGCTGAAGACCATGCTCATCACCTTGCAGGCTTCAAAGATGTACTATCGTCTGGTTGATAATAGCGTTGCACCACTCACCTTTGAGGAAGTATTTTATATGGCCACAGAGGGTGGCGGAAAGTATTTTGGAAAGGTTGGAGCCTTCAAGCCAGGCTACGATTTTGACGCTGTAGTAATCGACGACAGCAAGATGTTTACAATGCGCGATATGTCCATTAGAGAGCGCATTGAGAGAATGGTTTTCAATGACTCAGATGCCATCATAAAAGACAAATATGTGAAGGGGAAAAAGGTCTTTTCTTCCATGGTTGTGTAGTTACAAATACCGGTGTTAAAAAGAATTGAATTTTTTGTGTAATAAAAGTGTCCAGCATTGACTGGACACTTTTTTGGGTATATGGTGAAAACAGACGAGAATGGCACAAATGTCGATATACACATTGTTGAATTTGTATCTTACATTTTTGTGCAAAAAGACTAAAATGATGGTTATGTCGACTTGGAATCCGGCTTTTTTAGAGGGTTCCGGGACTTAAATAAGTGATAGGAGGTGTTTTCTTGAGTTTAGCAGAAAAGCTTGTTGAGGAGCTTAATTGCGAGACTGTCTTTACCATCCATTTAGGCAGCATAGAGATACCTATTTTGGAGTCGGTTGTGGTTACCTGGATTGTCATGGCTATTCTTATCCTACTGGCCGTTTTCTTGACGACAGGACTCAAAACCCAAAACATCAGTAAAAGACAGGCGTTTGCCGAATTTATTTATGAAAAGCTCACGGGCATCGTAGGTGGTACCTTGGGCGAGGAAGGCAAAGCTTACGTTCCTTATTTGGTAACTATTCTTTTGTACATTGGCTTATCTGATATCATCGGATTGTTCGGTTTCAAATCACCTACAAAGGATTTGAACGTTACCGCTGCTCTTGCTCTTATGAGTATTATTCTTGTGGAGGGGGCAGGCATTTATCACAAGGGTGTCAAGAAATGGCTTCATTCTTTCATTGAGCCAGTACCGATCGTTACACCATTCAACATCCTGGATGTATTCACCAGACCGTTGTCATTGTGTATGCGACTCTTTGGTAATGTACTTGGAGCCTTTGTAATTATGGAGCTATTAAAGCTCGTTGTCCCACCAATCATACCTGCCGTCTTCAGTATCTACTTTGATTTGTTCGACGGAATTTTACAGGCGTATGTATTTGTTTTCTTAACATCGTTGTATATAAAAGAAGCTATAGAATAACTTTCAGGAGGAAAAATTTATGAACACACTTATTGCAATCGGAGCAGGTATCGCAGTTATCACAGGTCTCGGAGCAGGTATTGGTATCGGTATCGCAACAGGTAAGGCTTGCGAAGGTATCGCACGTCAGCCAGAGGCAGAGAGCAAGATTCAGAAGTCACTTATTTTAGGTTGTGCCCTTGCAGAGGCAACAGCTATTTACGGTTTCGTTATCGCCCTTATGATAATGCTCGTATTATAAATTTTTACAGTGGATTAGAAGGATAGGTATTTAACATATGATTACTATTTCTTTTTGGAATATTCTTTGGACAGTTATAAATCTTCTTATCCTTGCTGTTGCTTTTAAGCTGTTATTTTTCAAGCCTATTGCCAAGACCATCGAGAAGCGTCAGGAGGAGGCAGATCAGGTAATCAGCAAGGCAACAACCAGAGAGCAGGAAGCTAATAAGCTTGCCAAGGAATACGAGGATAAACTTGCTGCTGCAGAGCAGGAGAAGAAGCAGATTATTGCCGAGGCAAGAAAGTCTGCTGACGGTCAGTATCAGCAAATCGTTTCTGATGCAAAGGAAAATGCTAAGACCATTCGTGATACTGCAGTATTAGAGGCATATAACGAGAAGCAGAAGATTATTGCCAGCGCAAAGAAAGAAATTGCTGATATGGTTGTTGATGCAACCACAAAGGTAATTGGTAGCAAAGCAGGGGCTGCAGTTGACAGCGAACTGTTTGACGATTTTTTAGATAAAGCAGGTGAATAAAATTGACACAGACTACTAATAATTACGTTAGAGAATTATATAGCCTTAGAAATGCAAGCTCATACATTAAGTCAACAGCTTCTATCATCGAGGCAGTGCCTGCTATTGGTGAGGAGCTATCAGATCCTACAGTTACTTTTGCGAAGAAGGAGCAGATAATCGACAGAATTTTCCCAAGGGAGATTCGTAGCTTCTTAAAGATGCTTTGTGAAAACGGTGACTTCGATTTATTCGATGAGATAGTTGCTGATTACAAGGAGGCTCGCGAGAATTCTGCAGGAAAGGTTTCTTCTGCAAAGCTTCGTTATGTTACAGAGCCTAGTGAAGAACAGCTTGCTGGAATTAGGAAATTCCTAGCGAAAGAATATGATAATGAATTTATAGACATCCAGTTGGAAAAGGACGAGTCCCTTGGAAGTGGTTTCGTTCTTACTGCTGGTGCAAAGGAATATGATTGGAGTGAGCAGGGGCGTATCGAACAGCTCTCTGCAAAGCTTAAGGCTGCCGTTGGTGTCAGCTCAGTTGACAAGGGAATCCTTTCTATCCTTAAGTCAAGCATCGAGGATTTCGAGCTTGAGGCAAAGGATAAGGAAGTTGGTATCGTAAACTGGGTTGGTGACGGTATTGCCAATGTTGATGGTATCGATCATGCATTTTACGGCGAAATCGTTATGTTTGATTGCGGCGTAAACGGAATGGTCCAGGATATCCGTCGTGATGAAATCGGTGTCATCCTTTTCGGTCGTGACACAGGTGTAAAGGAAGGCTCAAAGGTCGTTCGTACTGGCAAGATGGCTGGTATTCCTGTTGGTGAGGGCTATCTTGGTCGTATCGTTGATGCCCTTGGTGAGCCACTTGATGGAAAGGGACAGATTGAGTCTGTTGGCTTCCGTCCAGTTGAGTGCCCAGCACCTTCAATTGTTGACAGAGAGTCTGTTAGCGTGCCAATGGAGACAGGTCTTCTTTCAATTGATTCCATGTTCCCAATCGGACGTGGACAGCGTGAGCTTATCATCGGCGACAGACAGACAGGTAAGACATCTATCGCTACAGATACAATCATTAACCAGAAGGGCAAGGACGTAGTATGTATTTACGTTGCCATTGGTCAGAAGGCATCAACTATTGCAAAGCTGGTTAATACTCTCAAGGAGCACGAGGCTTTAGATTACACAATTATCGTTAGTGCTACAGCTTCAGACCCAGCTCCACTTCAGTACATCGCACCATATTCAGGTACAGCTCTTGCTGAATACTTTATGTACTCTGGCAAGGACGTACTTATCGTATATGATGATTTGTCAAAGCACGCAGTTGCATATCGTGCTATTTCACTTTTGCTTGAGCGTTCTCCAGGACGTGAGGCATATCCAGGTGATGTATTCTACTTACACTCAAGACTCCTTGAGCGTTCTGCTAGAATTACCCAGGAAGTAGGAGGCGGTTCTATCACAGCCCTTCCTATTATTGAGACTCAGGCAGGCGATTTGTCAGCATACATCCCTACAAATGTTATTTCTATTACAGATGGTCAGATTTTCCTTGAGACACAGCTTTTCAACTCAGGTCAGAGACCAGCCGTAAATGTAGGTCTTTCAGTATCCCGTGTTGGTGGTGCAGCTCAGACTAAGGCTATGAAGAAGGCCGCAGGTTCAATTCGTATCGACTTAGCTCAGTACCGTGAAATGGAAGTCTTCACACAGTTCTCATCAGATCTTGATGATGCTACAAAGAGACAGCTTGCTCACGGACGTGCTCTTATGGAGCTCTTAAAGCAGCCACTTAACAGACCTTTCTCTATGGCAGAACAGGTTATTATTCTTGTGGCAGCAAATGCTCATATTTTTAGTGATTTAGATGTTATGGCAATCAAGAAATTCAGATTGGATATGCTTGCATTCTTCCATGAGGAGCACAGTGATATCATCAATCAGCTTAACTCTACTAAGAATATGACAGATGAGTTAAAGGAAAGTATCATCGAGGCAGCTACTGAGTTTAAAAACAATCAGGAGTAAGCTATGGCAAGTACAAAAGAAATCCAGAATAGAATAAATAGTATTCAGGATACGATGAAGATTACCAATGCCATGTACATGATGTCCTCAATGAAGCTTAGAAAGGCAAAGCAGAAGCTTGCTGACACAGAGCCTTTCTTTGATGCAGTTCAGCGAGAGCTTGCAGAGAACCTTGTTCATTTCCCAGATATCAGACATATATATTTTGATAATCGTGTGGAGGATGAGCAGGAGTGTTTAAAACACAGAGGCTTTATTGTTTTCACTGGTGATAAGGGCATGGCTGGTGCTTATAACCATAACGCCATTAAGATGGCCCTTGATCGAATTTCTGATTTGCAAAAGGATGAGTACACATTGTTTGTTGTTGGTGAGGTGGGACGAAATTTCTTCCTTAACGGCGGCTACAATGTGGATGAGAATTTTAGATTTTCTTCAAATAATCCATCCATGCACAGAGCCAGAGTTATCTCAGAGTACATGATTGAAAAGTATAACAATGGCGAGCTGGACAGAATTGATGTTGTCTACACTAAGATGCTTAATTCTGTAACAGAGGAAACCTGTGTAGAACGTCTTCTTCCTCTTAGAACACACAAGTTCATTAAGGAAAAGGCTAAAGAGATTGAGGAGGATATTGAGGGAACAGGTAAGGCAGCTCAGGAAATGAAATCCGGAGTTAAGCATGTTCACTCAATTAACAGTTACGAGTACGAGGCTGTAACAAAGGGTGGCGATAAATGGATGCCATTCTTCCCATCACTTAAAGCTGTTTTGGAACAGCTGGTTCACAACAATTTTACAGGCTTCATTTACGGTGCCCTTGTAGAATGTTCAGCCAGTGAGGAAAATGCCAGAATGATGGCGATGCAGTCCGCTACAGATAATGCAGAGGCAATTCTTCGTGAATTATCTATTGAATACAACAGAGTGCGTCAGGCTGCTATTACCCAGGAAATTACTGAGGTAATTAGCGGTGCTAAGGCACTCAAAAAGAAGAAAGCAAAAAAGTAAAGGTTTTTGATTTCAAATTTTTTGTAGGCAGTTCTACATTAGGAAAGGAACAAACATGAAATTAAAAGGAAAAATCGTACAGGTTTCAGGACCTGTCGTAGATGTAGAATTTTCAGGGAATGACCTTCCTGCCATCAGAGATGCCCTTTACGTAATGGTAGGGGATGAAAAGAGAGTAATGGAGGTTTCTCAGCACATCGGTCTTGGTGTTGTAAGATGTATCTTACTTGCACCATCTGAGGGACTTGCCCGCGATATGGAGGTTGTAGCTACAGGAGAGAGCATTACTGTTCCTGTTGGTGAATGTACTCTTGGTCGATTATTCAATGTTCTTGGCGACACACTTGATAAGGGTGAGAAGCTTGATAATGAAGAGCATTGGAGTATCCACCGTGAGCCACCTACATTCGAGGATCAGAGTCCTGTTGTTGAGATGCTTGAAACAGGTATCAAGGTTATCGATCTTCTTGCTCCTTATGCTAAGGGTGGTAAGGTCGGACTTTTCGGTGGTGCCGGTGTAGGTAAGACCGTTCTTATTCAGGAGCTTATCCACAATATCGCTACTGAGAGTGGTGGTTATTCCATCTTTACAGGTGTTGGAGAGCGTTCCCGTGAAGGTAATGATCTTTGGACAGAAATGGCTGAGTCAGGAGTTCTTGATAAGACAGCCTTAGTCTTCGGTCAGATGAACGAGCCACCTGGAGCACGTATGCGTGTTGCTGAGACAGGACTTACAATGGCTGAGTATTTCCGTGATGTTAA
>JAEEGL012522101.1_pt1 | contig 16125 bp, 12 predicted proteins | sample 9134231 | NCBI WGS metagenome assembly JAEEGL01 (sample SAMN16246548, study PRJNA631951) | gut metagenome | biome: gut microbiome; feature: rumen; material: fiber-attached | host: Bos | place: Iran: Karaj | collected 2018-10
GGAACCAGAAGACCCCTGTTTATCGCATCGGGAAGACGGATTTCGCTGGCTATTCTGCCGTTGTAATACCGGAGGATATCCATTCCGTCCGTCCTTTCCGGAGTCGCGGTCAGACCTAACAATATCTTCGGAGCCAGAGATAATATCCTGCCGTAGCTCTTCGCGGCGATATGGTGGGTTTCGTCGACCACGACGTAATCGTAATAATCCGGCGGAATCATCCCGGCGATTTTTCTCGATTCGAAAGACGAGACGGTCATGAACACGTGATCCTGATCCAGAGGATCATGAGAACCGTCGCACAATCCTCCGAAATTGGGCCGCCTGAGAACCGCCCTGAACGTGTCCAGGCTCTTTTTCAGAATGTCTATCCTGTGGGCGATATACAGAAGACGGCTGCTCTCCGACCGGGCCGCGAAATCCCTATAGTCTAACGCCGACACTATAGTCTTACCTGTTCCGGTAGCAGCGACTACGAGATTTCTGTACGATCCGAACACCTCGCGCTCCGTTTCCAGATCGTCGAGAATCTCCTGCTGGTACGGATACGGGCGTATGTCGAAAACAGAGGACGAGCCGGGCTCCGATTTTTCTTTCATGAGGGCTCTCTTCAGTTTCGGAAGATCGTCCCGCGGCGTGTAACGTACGAAATCGGAAGATTCCCAGTACGAATCGAAAGCGGACTTCATCATCTCCAGAATCTGCGGGTTATCCTGTCTGGTGATTTTGACGTTCCATTCCATGCCGTCGTTTACGGCAAAACCCGACAGATTCGAAGAACCGATAAACGCCGTATCGAAACCGTTTCTGCGCTTGAAAATATACGATTTGGCATGAAGCCTGGTGCTTTTGGTGTCGTAGGATATCCTGACCTCCGTATTTCTCAGTCCGGAGAGCCGTTCGACCGCCGCAGATTCCGTGGCGGCCATGTAAACGGTGGTGAGAACTTTCAGAGTCCCGCCTCCGGAGGTGAACTTCTCCAGAGAATCGAAAATCAGCCTGAGCCCGCTGTTCTTTATGAAGGAGACGATGAAGCATACCTCGTCCGAAGTTTCCGCTTCCCTGCAGAGCTCCTCGTACATCGGAGGAGTTTCTATTCCCCCGGTGAAAAGCGTGCTGACCGACAGCGGGGTTTTCGGACGGTTGTAAGGTTTCCTGTACGCTTCCGTTACCGACAACAGCCTCTCGCCGCTTTTATCGATGATCCAGCTCAGAAGATCAGGATCGCCGGTAATATCGGCCAGCATGCGGATTACGCGGTTGCAGAAAACGATTTTCGCATCCCCTTTCTCCCGATCGGGAATTTCCGGAAGGCCCGTTTTTATCACGTTTCTGAGATACCTGGAAAGGATGTCGCTGCAGTCTTCGCCCGGAATCTTTTCCAGTTCGGCCTTCAGTCCCCCTGATTTAAGACTTCCGATCTTTTCCGACATCGGTTCGCTGACTACCTGCTCGTAAATCCCGGGGGGAAGATCCATGACAGGAACTCTGAATCGCAGCTATATCTGTTTCTGTAAGGAGCAAAAGTAAAGGGTTTGGTAAGAGGTTTGGGCCGTCTTAACAGGCGAAGTATCCGTGGGTCTTCAGCATGCGCTTCTTGACCAGATGCGATCCGAAGAAATAAACCACCGCGATGAACGGCATCCACAGAAGCGACCAGACCGGTATCGGCAGAGCAACGCCGTCGAAAGCGGCGATAGCTAACCACAGATCTCCGGTAAACGGCAGCAGCGTTCCCGCGGCCAGCGCCAGAATCGTGGTCACCACAAGTATGTTCGCGGGCCAGCTTCTGAAGAACGGCAGTTTGTTGGTACGCACGATGTGGATAGCCCATACCTGCATCCAGTACTGCTCTATGCACCAGAGGGTCTCGAACAGCAGCTCTATGTCGGTTCCTCCCAGATCCTCACGCGCCAGTATTGCGGCGGAAGCGTTTTCGTAACCCGCATACGGTATGGTCGTGAACACCACGAATATGAAGAACGCCCAGGTCATGACGTCCGTGATCGGACACATCCACCCGTACCGGAACATCACGGATTTCAGGTTGATCGGATCCCAGCTCCGCGGCTCCCGGACGAATTCGTCTTCGACCTTGTCCCATGTGATAACGAGGCATGCGAAGTCGTTGATCAGGTTGAAGATGAGGATCATCATCGCGCCCATCGGCTCGAAGTTGAACAGCAGCGTAGCCAGAATGAGCGAGAACATATATCCGTAGTTGATCGATCCGATCATCTTCACGTATTTTATACTGTTAACGTAGACCTTTCTTCCCTCTATGGCTCCGTTCTTGAGGATTCCCAGATCCTTCTCGAGCAGAATCATATTGGCGGTTTCCTTGGCGATGTCGCTTCCGGTATCGACCGAAATGCTCACGTCCGCGTTCTTCATGGCGACGACGTCGTTTATTCCGTCGCCCATGAGTCCCACCGTGTGGCCGTTGTTGCGCAGTGCGGTTACGATGCGGGATTTGTTTTCCGGAGTGAGCCTGGAGAATACGCTGCATTTTTCGACGGCTTCCTCCAGTTCCTTATCGTTCATTTCGTCGATCTGATCTCCGACCAGAATATTATCGCAGGAAATTCCTATCTCTTCGCAGACGTAACCGGAAACGTATTCGTTGTCTCCGGTGAGAACCTTTACGCTGATTCCGTATTCGCCGAGATCCCTGACGGCTTTAGCCGCGGTGGGCTTGACCGGATCGGTGAACACCACGAATCCGTCGAAAATCAGATCGCATTCGTCCTCCGCGGTAACCCCGGTGCCGTCCGGCATGAATTTATGGGCGACCGCGAGAACGCGCATACCTTTGGTGCTGTACCACTCCACGAGCCCCATGATATCATTGATTATGGCGTCGTCGAGCGGCTGTATGTTCCGGTTCTCGTCCGAATAGCCGGCGGAGATATCGAGAATCTCCGCTACGGCCCCCTTCACTATCATCATATCGACGTCGTCGTTTTTCTCGACGACGACGGTAGCTCTTCTCCTTATGAAATCGAACGGGATGTCGGCAACGAACTTGTAACCGTCCAGCTCTTCGGAGAGATCGTTCTCCTCGGCGAATTCGTCGATCGCCCAGTCGATCTGGTTGGTGGAAGAGGTGAGATTTCTGCTGTTGAGGCATGCGTACAGCCTGATCGTATGGCTGGGAGTTCCGTAGACATCGTTGCACGACTGAAGGGATATTCTGTTCTGGGTGAGCGTTCCGGTCTTATCCGAACACAAAACATCCATCGCACCGAAATTCTGAATCGAGGTGACATCCTTCACGATCACTTTGTTCTTGGACATCGTGATGGCGCCCTTGGCGAGATTCGCGGAAACTATGGTCGCCAGCATCTCCGGCATGAGACCTATCGCCAGAGTCAGGGAGAATTTGAAAGCCTCCAGAATATCCTCGAAAGTGAAGCCTCCGGAATTGAAGTACCCTTTGGCCACCATTATAATGAAAACCGGCGGGACCATGAAAACCATGATTTTGATCAGAACGCTGGTAATCGCCTTGCTTCCTTTGTCATAAGTAGTCTTGGCTTTGTTCTTGGAAAGCTTCTCGGCCATGGAGCCGAAGATCGTATCGTCCCCGACCGCGACCACGATGGCTTCCGCGGAGCCCCCGATAACGCTGGTTCCCATAAATGCCATGTTGTTGCATCCGAGAATGTTTCCGCCTCCGGAAACCGGATCGGATACTTTGGTAACGGGCCCGGATTCGCCGGTAAGAGAAGACTGATCTACCTGAAGATGGTTGGATTTGAGAATCCTCACATCCGCGGGAACTATGTCGCCGGTATCCAGAATTATTATGTCTCCGACGACCAACTCTCTCGAATCCATCTCCACTTCCACGCCTTCGCGGCGGACCGTGATGATGGTCGTAACCATGCTCACAAGTTTAGCCGCCGCCTTGCTGCTTCTGGTTTCCTGGACAAAAGTCACCGTTCCGCTGACCAGAATAAGCGTAGTCAGAATTATGAAGTAAATAATATCCGGATCCAAAACCATCCAGAGGATGTCGATTACCGCCAATGCGATTATGAAGATGTTAACGAACGAATGATAGAGTCTTTTAAGCACCATGTGCCTGTTGTGATTGGTAACCTCGTTCCTTCCGTACTGGATACGGGAGGTGGTTACTTCTTCGTTGTAAAGACCGTCATTGTTGCTTTTGAGGAAGTCGACCACCGAATTACCTTCCATGGCGGCAGCCGACTTCATCCTTTGTTCAGATGACAGCGAACCATTTATCACGGGGGCGGGTTATTCAGGCATTAAATATAAAATGATGCCTTTATATATGTCCGTAGAACCCTGTATATAACGTTATCATATCTGTTATTAACCCGTACGGTTATCATCGTTCATGATTTCTATAGAAATCCGCGCGGAATATCCCGACGGCCGCACTGCGTCCTCCGTTTACGATTCCCTGGAGCCGGACAACAGGGGGTTCGTGGATTCCGGAATTGAAGGGAACTCCGTAGTCTTCACTATAAAATCCGGGAATGCGGGAACCGCCAGGAATACCGCGGACGATCTGCTGGCATGTCTCAAGACCGCGGAAGGAGCCATCGGGTTCCGGAGACGAAGCGTCATGATGTTATAGGGTAAGACGATAACGCTGTATGTTTGAGATTACAAAGCGCGACGGAATGGCCCGTATGGGGCGCTTCGAAGTCCGCGGCAAAACCCTCGAAACTCCCGCGCTCCTTCCCGTCGTGAATCCGAAGATTTGCACCGTCCCCCCGAGGGAGCTTTACGAGAAATTCGGATTCAAAGCGCTCATCACAAATTCTTACATCATACGCGGAACCCCCGGTCTCAGAGAAAGGGCTCTGAGCGAGGGCCTGCACGAAATGCTGGACTACCCCGGGATCATCATGACCGATTCGGGGACGTTCCAGTCCCACATGTACGGGGAGGTGGAGCTGACGAACAAGGAGATCGTCGAATTCCAGAGAGACATCGGAACCGACATCGGAACGGTGCTGGATATTTTCACGGAGCCGTTCTGGACGAGGGAACAGACGGCCGCCTCGATAGTAACGACGCTGGAAAGGACCGAGGAAGCCTGCTCGCTCAAGGGAGATATGTTCATCAACGGCGTCATCCAGGGTTCGGTGTACACCGATCTGAGGGAAGAATGCGCCAGGAAAATGGCCTCCATGGACATCGACGTCCACCCCATAGGGGGAGTGGTTCCGCTGATGGAGCAGTACAGATACTCGGAGCTGGTGGACGTGGTGATGTCATCCAAGGCTGGAATAAACCACAGCCGCCCGGTTCACCTCTTCGGAGCGGGCCACCCGATGGTTCTCGCTCTCGCGGTGCTTATGGGATGCGATCTGTTCGATTCCGCCGGATATGCCAAATTCGCCAGAGACGAAAGGATGATGTTCATCGACGGAACCTACCGGCTGGCCGATATGCAGTCCCTGGACTGCGACTGCCCCGCGTGCCGCGGAATAACCCTGAAAGAACTCCGTCTTCTGGATAAAAAATCGAAAACGAAACTTATAGCGGAGCACAACCTGTATCAGATCACGAGGGAGCTGGCGACCGTGAGAAGATATCTTCAGGAGGGGCGCCTTTGGGAGCTCGCCGAGATAAGATGCAGATCCCACCCCGCGCTTCTGGACGCCCTGAGAAGGCTGAAAGAATACTCCGGACAGACGGAGCTGAGCGATCCCCTGAGCAGAGACGGGGCCATTTTCTACACCGGTCCCGAATCCAGGGGGAGGCCGGTTTACTCCCGTTATCTGGAAAGACTCGGAGAAAGATATGTCCCGTATTCGGACAAAGCGGTCGTTTTCCCGGAGAGCAGGGGAAAGCCGTACAGCAGATCCTATGCGGAGGCTTTCGAAAAAGCCAGAAAAGCGGGTTATTCTCCCGTCGTTGTCTCCCCCTTCGGACCGGTTCCGGTAGAACTGGACGAGATGTATCCCATAGCCCAGTCGGTATTTCCGGATATTCCGGATTCCGAGACCGAAACGGAATCGGACAGACTCACGTTCCTGTTCCTCGAGAAATTCGGATTCAGAAACGTGATAGAACCGGAACAGATTCCGGACGGCGGAAATGAAGAAACGGATGCGGATCTTCTTCGCGCGAAGGCGGTCGCCAGATATCAGTTCGGAACCGGAATAGCGGATGTCCTGTTCAAAGGAAGAATCGAGCTGATAAAAAGCAGAAAAACCGGCAAGATCAGGAACGTTATCTCCGACGGCGAGCACGTGCTTTCCATGAGGGCGGGAGACGGATTCTATTCCCTGAGGATGGAGGGGGCGGAGAGAATCGTCCGGAACGTTCCCGGAACCGGAATGAGAGTCGCTGTCACGGACGACGCGGTTCCTTTCGTTAAACAGGGAAGGAACGTGTTCGCGCAGTTCGTAATCTCATGCGACGAGAACCTCAGACCCATGGACGAGGTCATAGTCACGGACAAAAACGGAGAACCTCTGGCCACGGGAAAGCTGTTCCTCGCGCCGTTCGAAATACCGTTCATGAAGAAGGGAATGGCGGTAAAGGTGCGCACCGGCGCGGATGAAGACCGAGCCGGTTAAACTTATAAAAAGCGCAGTCCGCGGGCCTGTATGGTCTCGCGGCTGTGCGTAATTATTCGACCATAGGGAGATCGTTCTTGTTGCAGTCGGCGAAAACCTTCGCGATCGCGTTTTTCATGATAGTATCGGGAACGTCCTCCACGTAATTTCTGTCCCAGTCGAGAACCGGGCGTCCGAATCCGACGACGCCGGAATTGCCCATATCGCAGCTGTCTGCCGCATCGAGATACTTTATTTTCAGCCCTTCGATGATTTCCGGAATCGTTTTCCCGTTGATCAGAACCGTATTGGGGCCTTCCGGGATCTTAGTATCGATGAACCTGCAGGATATGTCGGCCATCTGCATCTCGCAGATCAGATCCCTGATGTAAAGAACCATCTGGGGAACCGTTCTCCTGACCGCCGGGTTGTCCACGGGAGCGTCCGTGTGCCTGTACTCGATATCGATCTTAGCCATGCTCTCCCATATCCCGGATAAGATAAAATTCTGGCGGTCTCATGATTATATAAACGCAGGAGGTACCCGCCTCATGAAAGGGAGACAGATCATCAGAACCGATAAAAAGTGGGGATTCGACGAACTCATGAGATTCCTTCGGGATCGGTGGGACGAGGACTTCAGCCGCAAACCTGAAGAGTTCACGAGCAGACCCGTGATCGGAAGGTATATGATCCTTCCCGGGACGCTGAAATTCTGCGTGATGATCTACCCCTGCTCCAAAGGCGTCGCCCTGATAACCTATCCGGCGGACGGAGATATCATGATAAAATTCGCGAACGACGTCAGGTATCCCGCGGATGCGTCCGGCACGGGAGCTTTTTTCCGTTCGTCTAGCACGGAAAAGGAAAGAACGGGTCCGGCCGAAGACATACTTCTGGAATATACGGAATACGTCAGAAAGCTGCTGGAATCCGCTTCGGGAACACGATATGCATAAAACATCGCGTATTTATACAATGAAAATACTGGAAGAACGATGACAAGAGGCCCGGTTGCAGTTGTTCTTCTGCTGATAATCGCCGCCGTGGTCGCGGGCGCGGTTCTTCTGGGCGCTTCGCATGAACCGGACGGCGGCAGAGAGTACAGCATCGATTACGTTCTCAACGGGGGGATTCTTCCCGAGGACTCCGCGGAAAAATACGCCGGAGGAGAATATGCTTCGCTTCCGCTTCCCTCCAAAACCGGAGCGGTTTTCTGCGGATGGTTCGAGGATCCGGAACTGACCGAGCCGATAGGCGCGATACTGCCCTCCCGGAGCGGAGATATTACTCTCTACGCCTAGTTTTCCGAACCTGTAACCGGAAAAAGAGCATCGATGAACATATCCGGTTATTCCGAATCGTACCGGTACCCTATCGCCGGAACCGCTGCATACGATTATATCTCGTTCGCGGACGGCGGGTACTATGTCAGGGAATATTCCTCCCTCTCGGGATACGTAACGCTGAACCGCGATGAATCGTCCTGGAGATCCTTCATTTACGATTCCGATTCCGTTTACGCCGGAAACAAGATCCTGAACGGCAATTACTTCGGAACGGGAAACGGATCATACACCTGCCAGATATGGACTTCCGGCGCGGATACGTTCTACGTTTACAACTCGGTCTATCTTCTTGAAAAAGAAACGATCACGTCCGCATACAGGTACAGCGCGGTTATGAATTCTTTCGAAGATGCGAGCTTCGATTACAGTTTCAAACCGGATGTCATCGTCTGGTACGGAACGTCCGCGGAGGTACCTGAAACCGCGGAAATAGGAAAACCGCTCACTCTTACGGCATCCGGAGACTATTTCGCGGGATGGTATTCCGGCGGAGTCAAAATCACGGACGGCAGGACGCTCGAAATCGGGAAGGCCGATCCGGAAACGGTATACGAGTGCTGCTCCTCTATCGCGCCGTTCAAAGATTTCGAATCCTTCTATGCCTTAGCGGATTACCAGGTGCGGTATCCGGTTATCGTAGCGGATCACATCGGAAACGTCATCTATTCCGGAAACTCGCATTATTCTGTCAATTATCCGGGATTGTACGCGATAACGGAATCATCGGAAGGAACGCGGCACGCTTTCAGAATCCTTATCGAAGGTTCGAAATCGTCTCTGTTCTCCTGGAATTACGGCGGAAACTACAGCATAACTCTGGAACAGAACTCCGGAAACGTTTTCTCGTACCCGGCTGAGAGATCCTGCCGCTCCGGGACTGTCGACGATTATTTCACCGTAAACAGCCCGGATATACGCGATCTCGCGGCAAAACTCGCGCCGTACAAGACGGACATGGACGACAGGGAATTCGCGGAATTCATTCTGAAGTTCGTTCAGAGCATCCCCGCATCCGGAAATACGGCATGGAAATATCCCTCGGAAACCTTGTGGGATAAAAGCGGTTCTTCGTCGGATCGCTCGATTCTTTACGTTACGATCATGCGCGCGCTGGGATACGATACCGCTGTTGCCGTTTCAGACGGCCAAGTTATCTCCTGCATCGCCCTGAAACCGTCCAAGACCGATACCGTCATTTCGCACGGCGGCAAATCGTACATACTCGCCACCGTCTCCGGCGATTACGGCATCGGAGGCACCGCGGATCTTCCCTCAGGTATCGCCGTGATCCCGGTTACAGCGGAACCGGAATCCGTTCCCGACGTCACCGGAAACGAATATTCGGTTACGTACGTTCTGAACGGAGGAACCTTGCCCGGTTATGCCGTAAGCAGTTACACCGCCGGAAAGTACGCCGATCTCCCCCTTCCAGAGAACGGAGACAAGTTCTTCGAAGGCTGGTACAAGGATGCCTCATGCACCGTTCCGGCGGGAGCGATACTCCCGTCCGATTCCGGAGACATGACCCTGTACGCCTCATGGACTGATGAAGTGACGGGAAAAGGATTCGAATCCGAAGTCACCGGAAAATCCACTTCCGTGATTTTCTCCAGACAATACTCCGGAACGGCCTCGTGGAAATACCTGGCCTGCAGCGGCGGAGCGTACTACATCGAAAGATACACTTCCGTTTCCGCCCGCACTTTCTTCGGATTCGGAAACAGCAGCCTCATCAACGAAACGGATTACTACTGGACCGACGAGGGCGGGGGAGAGGAATTCTATTACCGCGGAAACGCGGACGTCAAAAGCAGCGTTTTCGGAACGGTCACCTGCGAGATCTGGGAGTCCGAAGACAGCATAGAATACGTTTACCGCAGTTTCTATCCGCTTATCATAGAAACGGAATATTCAGGAATCAGATTTACATACACCCTAGCAAGAACGCTGGAGTTCGAACCGGAAACCGAATTCGTTCCGACCGTCTATGCGGAATACGGGATTACCGTGGACATGCCGCCCGCGGTAAGAATCGGAGAGTCGTTCACTCTCGCGGCTTCGGGAGCGCAGTTTTCCGGATGGTACAGGAACGGAACCCTCGCGACGGACAGCCTCGTTCTGACCGAGGATCGCGCCACCCCGGACACGAAATACGAGGCGAGATCCTCATCGGAACCGCTGATCTACAACGAAAAAACCATCTTCTTCAAAGACTTCGGCCTCAAGAGCCCCGTTACCATTACCGATGAGAACGGGAGGGAATACGTACGCAGCACCTCCGCCACGTTCAACGACAACGTCAGCGGAAATTTCGTACTTATCGACAGCAGCGAACCCGTTCCGTGCATTCTCCGCATTTTCAGAGAGAAGACGAGCCAGTTCTCGGTTTCCTGGGAATTCGGAAATGCGAAGTATTCCATGTCGTTCGCGATAAAATACAGCGACGTCAACGTTTATTCGCAGGATACGGACAGAGCGTCTTACCGTACCTATGATGACGTGAAAAAATACTTCACAGTAAAGGATCCCTATGTCCAGCTGGCCTGTTCGGAACTCAAATCCTACAGGGGAACGATGGACGATCGCAATTTCGCCTCTTTCGTGATGAGATTCGTCCAGACCATTCCCTATCAGTACGACGAAGTCTCGCGCAGCGCGTACGAGTTCTGGAAATACCCCGCGGAGACGTTCTGGGACGGCGGGGGAGACTGCGAAGACTCCTCGATCCTGTACGCTACCCTCATGAAAGCCATGGGTTACGACACGGCTCTGCTGGTGTTCAGCGATCACGCGATGGCCGGAATACACTTTGAAAACGATTCCCTCAACCACGGAAAGAACGTTGCGGTAAAAGACGGAAAAAAGTACGTCTACGTCGAGACGACGTCGGACGGGATTTCGAGGACCGACCCCGACGGATACCAGCTTGGAGATATATTCAGCGACGATTATATCCCGTCCAAAATAAGAAACGCTTTCATCGTCAGAGCGGGGATCTGATCAGAACATCTTCAGATCTCCCGTGATGCGATCTATCTCCGACGCGGGTGCGGGCCCGATGCCGATGCATGTCACGGTACCGGGTTCGATCTGCGTCCTTCCGGCGTCGGTTATAAGAGATGTATGAAGCCCTGCGCTTTTCGCGCACTCTTTAATGAAGTACAGTTCTTCCAGGGTATTGACCTTCAGAACGATCTTCGCCTGACCGCTTCCGTGCCACTCATCGAACGCTTTCCTGTCTTTCTTCTCGGAATATAAAGCGCATTCAACCGCGGCATGGGCTGCCTGAGCGGCGGCTTTTCCCTTTCCCATTTTAAGATCGCTTCTCATGACGATAACGAGTTTATACTCCTCCGACCTCGAAAACAATGAAGGCATGACCGTGCGATACACAGGTCAGATATTGTCTTTTCTTATGTTCGGCCGATCAGCGAAAGCAGAAGCCGCAGTCCGAAGCCTATGCATGCGCCCAGAACGACTCCGAAAACACATATTGACAGGAGTCTTGTGAAAAAACTTCCTCTTATAATCAGAAGCGGAAACAGAAGAAATGCGAAAAATCCCCCTATCAGATACGAAGCGGCGGCTCCTGCGGCCAGACAGACCGCGAACAGAACGTACGACAGCGGAGTTAACCTGGCCGGCTCCGTCGCGGTTTCCTGCACGTCGGAATCTATTTCGATCCCGCCGGCCTTGGAACCGCAGTAAGGACAGAATCCGTACCCGCCGTCGATCTCTTTACCGCACTCGCGACAGTACATGATCAGAAATGCCGTCCTGTAACCGCCCGGTTCCGGAATCTCAGTCCGCCCGGGATATCCTGAAGAAACCGAATATCTCCAGTCCGTCTCCGGAAGGAACGATCTCGGACCACTCCGGCTCTCCGTTCTCCTCGCCGGCAATGAACATTTTTCCGTCTTCTTCCTTCCAGCCGCCGGTCTTGCCGATTACCAGATCGTCGTTGTACTTCTCGAATTCGCCGTCTTCGTCGAATTCCTTCCGCATAAGCTGGAGAAAGGTTCCGTCCTTCCTGAATAAATACAACGCTTTCGCCATGACCTTCTGCATCACAGACACATCCGGATCGGAATCGAGATCGGCAACGCTCTTCCAGGTCTGCCTGAAGTTCATGTCCATCGCATTTATTTCAGTTATTTTCCATAAACCCTCTATATCCGCCATAATCCGCCTCCCGGCATCCAGACAGCCCCGGGATCGTCTGCGTAGTACTAAAAAATGTCGATGGCCGGGAAATAATTATAAATATTGTAATCCGGAACCCGCCGGAAAATCAGTTATTATTCCGCTTATCTTCGAAATTCTCGAGCGTCTCTTCGCAGTCCAGATAAATCTGCTTCAGCCTGTCGATGGTGTTCTGGTCCGCTTCCCACAGACCGCGTTCGGCGGCTTCCAGAAGATCTTCGAGTATGTCCCTCAGCGCGTACGGATTTTCTCTCTGAATCCATTCGCGGTTGGCATCGTCGAAAAGGAAATGCTCCGAAAGCGAATTGTACATCCAGGATTCTATAACATCCGAAGTCGAATCCCAGCCGAGAATATGGTTTACATCCTCGTGAACCCATGTAGCGCCGCTGAAACCGTGCTGCTTCATACTCTCTATCCATTTCGGGTTCAGAACCCTGGTTCTCATCATATAGGCGATTTCATGCTCCAGATCCCTGGTTACTATGCGATCCGGATCCGAGGTGTCGCAAAGATAGTTAACCGGCTTCCGCTTTCCCGCCGCTCTCACGACCGCGTTGATTCCCCCCAGATAAGAATAGCCGTCGTCGGAGTCTATGAGATCGATCTCTCTGTCGACCTGGTTCTTCACGGCGACGTCCAGATCGACGAGCCTGCGGCGGAAAAGCTCCGGCATGCGTTCGCCCCGCCATTTTCTTCCGTATGCGCTGCACCCGCACGAGATGTACATATTCGCCAGATCGTTTACGTCGGTCCATTCGGAAGACTCCACGAGTATGTCCACGCCTGCTCCGTGGGTTCCCGGAGGCTCCCCGAACACTCTTATGCCGGCTCTTTCTCTGGCCTCGTCTCTGGGAATTCCCTGTTCGATCATTTCCACGATATCGGCGCGCAGATGCTTGCGCAGATAATTGTCTTCATCGGATTCTCCGGTCTCCGATGCCATTTCCACAGCTTCGTCGATCAGCTGGAAAAGGTTCGGGAAAGTATCGCGGAAAAGACTGCTGATCCTGACCGTAACGTCGATTCTGGGTCTTCCTAACTCTTCTTTGGGGATCAGTTCCAGCCCGGTTATTTTCGCGCCTACCGAACCCCATACCGGCCTGACGCCCAGCAGGTACAGTATGTACGCGACGTCGTCTCCGCCGGTTTTCATGGTGTCTATAGACCATACGACTATTCCGACGTTTTCCGGATATCTGCCTTCACGGTCGATGTATTTGCTTATCATATCGTCGGCCATTTTGCATCCGGCCTTCCAGCTTTCCCGGGAGGGAACCGCCTCCGGATCCAGAGAATAATAGTTCTTTCCCGTGGGAAGAAGATGGGCGTTTCCTCTGGACGGCGATCCCGAGGGTCCGGGAGGTATGTATCCCCCGTTCATGCCGTGTATCATATTTTCTATCTCGTCCGCGACTCCGAGTATATTCGGGTAAAGAGTATCGCAGATGTAATCCGTTACCGCGAGGATGCTGCCGTCGTTCCCGAATTTATCGATAACAGCATTTCTGCAGGATCCGGACTCGCAGCCGAGTCTGCGGAATTCTTCTATCAGCGACTGGGAGATCCCGTCGATCTCGTCGACGATCTGCAGGTTGAGCCTGCCCGAGGAATCAATTCCGGACATGTTATCCAGAAGATAATCGAGATCGAATCCCATGTTCGAAGCTACGGAAGCCCTGAGCGAGGGAATCCTCCCGTTTTTCAGTCTGGTGAGGCAGTAAATCATCTCGTCGAGCTTCGCGCCCTCCGGCACCTTTCCCGCGATATGGAGCCCGCTGGTCATCAGTCCGTCCTTCAGGCCCGCGACGTAATCGAGAATCTGCTCCGCTTTTTCTCCGGCCGTATCCGCGGTGCAGTCTTCCCCTAGCTCCAGCTCTCCCCTCATCCCCAGTTTGTCGATCAGAATAAGAATCTGCTCCGATTCGGATTTCATTTTGGCATCCTGCATCGTCTGTTTGGAGAACAGGAAAGACTGGAGATGACCCTCCAGTTCTCCGAGCTCGTCGTATGTGCCGGATCTCGCCAGAGACGGCATCAGATAATCGACCAGCACCGATTTCTTGCGCCTCTTGGCGACTATCCCCTCTGAGGGATCGTCTATCACGTAGAGGTAAAGATTAGGGATGTCGTCCATGACTATATCCGGGAAACAGGATGAGGATAGTCCGTTACCCTTTCCCGGAAGCCATTCCGCGGAGCCGTGCGTACCGATGTGTATGTGGATATCCGTCCCGAATATCTCGGATATCCATCTGTAATATGAAAGATAGGAATGGGGAGAGGAAAGATCCGGATCGTGGATGAGCGATCCGGCCGCCTCATGCTTCCCCCTTGCAGGCTCGTATCCGATGAAAACGTTTCCGTTGATTACGCCGGGAACGATGAAACGGTTTTTCAGAGTCATTATCTCCCCAGCCGGCTATCCCCAGTCGCGGCAGACCCATTCCCTGTACGAGGAGGATTCGCGATCCATCCATTCCAGATATTTTTCCAGAGAAACGAAGCCGGCAGCTTTCCTCTCGATGAATTCGTCGGAAACGGATTCCAGATCGTCGGTGACGTTGTCCAGAAGCTCGTCTATGAGTTCGCGCCCGCCGGAAGGAACGTGATCTATCGTATAGCCTTCGGCTTTCATGCGCTTCAGCAGAACGGCGACGCTTTCAAGCGAATCCAGACCTCCGGCTTCGCCTATCGAGGAATTGGTCATGGAGCTAGCGTTGAGAAGAATGGAGACTTTGCGATCTTTCACCGGAGAGCGGCCGGTCTTCGCCCAGCGCACCGCCATCTCCGCTATTCTCCGGATACGATCGGGAACAAAACTCGTATACGGCCTTCCGGCTTCGTCTTTTTCGTTAAATATGAAGGGAACGGTGGTGAGCTGGCCGTCGACTTCGGGCATCGCCACGGAGATGCAGAGCTCTCCTCCCTCCATCCCTATTCCGTCCTTTTCCCATTCTTCCCGGGAGCGGAAAAGAGCCAGAGACGCCAGAACCGGAACGTCGAGATCCATGAAGAAATTCCCCGCCGGCTCTCCGGAACCGTCTCCGGGATTACCCAGAGCCAGCGTGGAAAAGCCGAATCCGCACAAAACGACCGAATCCGCCAGCCTTTTCCCGTTATGGTAAAAATACGTTTCAAAAACCTTTCTGATTCCGTCAGATCCGCTTATTTCGTCGGGAGTTACGGACGTGAACACCGGGATCGTGCAGGCGCCGAGACTTTCTATGCATCCGATCAGCAGATCATGCGGTTCCGTATGCCCGTTTACCCAGGACGACTGCCCTATTACCACTCCTACGGCAGGTTTGTCCGAATCCAGCGTTTTCAGATAATCGTCCATACCAATGCCGCGATCCATGCGCGGATGGTAAAGCCCCTGCATCCTTTCTCTGACCGGCGGATCCGCAGGTATTCCGCTGCCGCCGTAAACGCTGCATATATACCTGAGAAGACTGGCTCTGTTAATACTTCCTCCGAGAGAAAGATAGCTGCGGAGCATTCTGTATTCTTCTGCGGAGCCGGTGAAAAGCGAGGCCGCCTCCCTCATGGATTCGGCCATAAAACACATAAGAAATGTGTTTATCCCGTTTTCTTCGACGAACGCCTTCAGCTGATCGTATCTTTTGTATCCGGACGGGTCGCCGTGCATGTTTATTATGAGAAGATCCGCTCCGGCAGCGGTATCCTTCAGGAGCCGGAATTCCAGAGGATCTGCAACAGTTTCATCCCCGTCGAAAGCATCCAGATGCAGCCTGCATTTCCCGAAAGAACACGATTCGCATTCCAGCCCCAGATCCGCCGAGATATCGGTCCCGCCGACGGTCAGATAAACTATTCTCAGCGCATTTTCTCCGGTTCCGCAGCTGTCGTATGACCTCAGTTCCGCACCCCCGCCGCCGTCTCCCTCGCGCTGCCGCGAAGTTCACGGATTAACATCGCCTGGCGGATAAAAGAACTTGTGCGATCTGTACGGGCCTCCGGAAGACATTCTCCTCTCGCAACAGATATGAACCATTCCGGATTAC
>JAEEGL013796252.1_pt1 | contig 16125 bp, 14 predicted proteins | sample 9134231 | NCBI WGS metagenome assembly JAEEGL01 (sample SAMN16246548, study PRJNA631951) | gut metagenome | biome: gut microbiome; feature: rumen; material: fiber-attached | host: Bos | place: Iran: Karaj | collected 2018-10
CCGAATGCATATCCTCTATGCGCTTTATATCCTCTTTCAGCTCCGGTGCATTCTCAAAATACCCTTTCATCTCGAAAAGCGCCATCTCGGGATACTGCCGCATCTGCTCTATCCTCATCCTGAGTCCCGTTTCGAGCATATCGAAGAAGCCGCCCTCACAGCCGATGTCCTTCATCAGCTCCTTGTTTATGCGGGCGCAGTAGTCGGCAAGATACAGATAAAGCTCCTTTTTGTTCCTGAAATAGTAGAACAGCAAAGACTTGCTTATGCCCGCCTCGGATGCGATCTCATTCATGGGACTTTTCTTATACCCGTTCCGGGCGAACACCCTGAGTGCGGACTTTATTATCTTATCGCGCTTTTCCTCCGGCAGGGAGAAAAATGCATCATTCATCGTATCAGCCTCCCGTCCTTGTCCGTTCTGCGCAGATACTCCTCTATCACGGGATATGCCTCATCAAAGCGCAGGGGGAGCCCGTGTCCGCAGGCAAGCATCTTCGGGGACAGCTTCACTATCCGTTCGAGGGAGCGGCGCATGAGCCCCGGGCTCACCGCATTCGGGCATATATCGGGGCGCTTCCACAGGGCGGTGAAGGCATCGCCGCAGTAGAGCACGCCATTGCTGTACACTCCGCAGGAGCCGTAGGTATGCCCGGGCAGCGGCACTATATCCGCATCATAGCCCATCCTGCGGAGCAGCGAGCGATCCTTCCCGAAGATGTCCGCCGTATACGCGGGACTGCGCATCAGCCCGCCGCCGATCGTCATTAGTACATTGCGCGGAGCATATTTCGGTATAGTGGGCTTTAGTCTCTGCGAGAGGAAATTCTGCCGCAGCGTGCTGTCCCTCTCGCTCAGAAGTATCCGTGCGCCCTTACGCTGAAGCTTTGCCGCATTATAGTCATGATCCACATGGGCATGGGTGAGGAAAACCTGTCTTATGTCATATCCTGCGAGCCATTTTTCCATACCGCCCCATATCTGCGGCAGACCCGTGTCTATCAGCATATCGCCGCGTTCGCCCCTTATCACATAGCAGGTCACGTCACACTGCGCATAATAGAGTATATCATCGCCGATAACCGCGGGGTGCAGTCTGTCCGTCATGCTGTATATCATCCTCATCATGTCACTCCAGTCCGTCTATGAACCCCTTCACGAGCCTGCTGCACTCATCGGGCTTATCGAGAAATATCACATGGTCGCCCGCCAGCTCGTACACCTCGCAGCTGCCGAGCTTCTCGTAGAACGGCTCTGCCAATTCCGTGCGCCTTTGCGCCATGATACGCAGTGCTTCCTCATATATCGCATCGTCTCCGGCATCCTTCATCTCCGGCATCACCCATACGTTTATCAGTTTATCTGCCGTGATGCCGTCATTTATGAAGTCCTCCCTGGTATGATAGGAGAAGGACGCCGAAATAACGTATTTAGGTATATCGGTCGGCTCCATTATACGCCAGATATGATTGAAATCACGGTCGATATGGTCCATCTCGTTACATACCGCATGAGCGCCGAGCGTTCTGCTCATCATATATATCGCCTGTTCCTGCTGTTCGTCCGGCAGCTTGCCCAGGAACTCGCCGTACTCACTGCGTATGATAAGGGGCGCAAGACCCAGCTTCTCTATTACGGGCATAAGCTTTCCGGCGATGCCGCCGTCTAGCTGTTCATCTTCGGGGATCTCAAAGCAGATCGAGCCGTCCACAAATACGATGGCCTCTATCTCATCGGGATATGTGCATTCCCAATACGTGGTATACACACCGCCAAGAGAATGCGGCATAAGCACATAGGGCGCCTGTATTCCCGCATTCTGCAGAGCCGTCCTGTACTCCTCCACCACGCTTTCGGGAGTGATCTCACTTGTGATATCGTCGCTCAGTCCATAGCCCGCTCTGTCAAGGAATACGACGCGGTTGTCCTTTTCTATTTCTGCGGTCATCTGCCGCCAGCCCAAAAACATCTCGCCATCGCCAAAGCCCGCCAGCGCCACTATGGTATGCGCGCCGTTCTCATTGCCGCAGGAATACACATTCAGGCTATGATCCCCCACCGATACGGGATGATAATATCCTGCATCGGCGAGCTGTTTCTCCACATTGCTCAGCTTCACATGATACACTATGGACATTGTCAGGAGCGACAGGGCGATGATCAGCAGCAATACAAGCAGCACCTTGCCTATGACACGAAACACTTTTTTCACGTTCATCGTTACACCTCTATTTATTATTGACCGTTTGGTCAATATAAGTATATCATGACTGACCGTTTTTGTGAAGACCCCAATTACGCACTGACCACTCCCGGCAGTTCAGAGATAGTCAACATCCGTGCGGTAGCCGTATACCGTGACGATATTGTCCGAAACATCGCCCGGCACATGGATGTGTCTGAGCACATCGAGCACATAGTCCGTATTCTCGGGGGTAAGCTGTATCTGCAGATATTCTATCTTGTCCCATCCCGTCTTCCCGTCTGCGTTCGCGCACGCGAAATGCGTCCACGTTGCATCCCAGCCCGTGACATATCCTGTTTCGATGTCCTTTGTGCGCCACCTGACCGTGCCGCCTCTGAGCTCGTTGTCAAAGAAGCTCCTGTATATCTCATTCCATTTCGTATTATTCATACCGTCACCATCTATGCAGATATTTTCTTATATCAAATCCTGCCTTCTCTGCCATATCCACCAGCTCCTGTGCGGATGCATCCTCCACCTTCGCCACATCCATATACGCCATGGGAAAGCAGCCCGTCGCTGTGCCGTAATGATCCATAAGATCGCTGCGCAGTCTGCGGATATCTATATCATCCGCACTCACTGTGATATATTCATCCATACCGTACCTCCGTTATTTCAGTGTCCAGTCGTCAAAGCTGCCGTTCACCCTTGCAGAAACAAGATGCGACTTGTACGAACCGAACCAATCCGGGTCGAATGGCTGAGACGCTATTGTATCTATATCGCTCTTGTCCAGGAACATATTATCATCACTGCACCATTCAAACCAGAACAGCGCATCGGGATGTCTTTTCATATACTCCGCTGTTATCGCAAGTATCATATCCGAATTCAAACTTTCCGGCCCGTGGCGTTCATCATTCCATATGAAGTCATAGAAGACCTCACAGTAATAGTCCTTTCCGTTTATCGTAAATATCGGATAATCCTCCTGATCCACCCATACATTGACAGCTTTTTCAAGATCGTCTTTCGGATGCATATAAACAGACATGTCATACTCTTTTACTCTTGTTTCAAAGCCATGCGGGGCGATGATCTCCAGAAATTCAGCCACACGCTCTTCCTCTGTCATTGCAGTCTTTTCCGGGCGCAGTATCTGTGCTGTTGAACCCATAGACCTCACCTCCCCTTATCTACATTATAACACCCCTCCCCCCGCCCTGTCAAGCCGCCACGGGCGGCTGCGATTTCGTTGACATATGCCTACAAATCGGTATTATATGCGACTCGGTCACTTTTATATACTGCATATTCTCCGGGCAAAGCCGACTGTTACCTCGGGATGTATTTGATAAGGACTATCATACTATCCTCGGAACATAGGATTGCACGTATGTTACTGCTGACGGGCTATTTTGCGACTTTTGAACGGTAGCCTGTTGTCGGGACATACTCATTTGGCTTGGATCAAGGGGGATGAAACGCCGGCAAACGAATACACGTTTAATGCTCTAGGATTAATTTGAGTACGTTCGCCTCGGTTTCTCCCCTGAATTTTATTTCTTCCCTACGGTCAGAAATAATATTCGGGGGAGAAACTGAAATGAATATACTCAAATTTGCCAAATAGCATAAACGTGTATTCGTTCGCACGAAAGTTCCGTATCAATTACTAATCAGAGAAAAGCCATAGTATTACCGGGCTTATCCGTAATACTATGGCTTGTTCCCATCATGCGGAGCATTCCGCACGGATAAGGCTCTGCACCGCATCATATATCCTGTGCGCGATATATGCATTGTTCATGGTGTACAGATGTATGCCGTCCACACCCTCCGCGATGAGGTCGGTTATCTGGTCGATGGCGTAGGCTATGCCCGCATCGCGCAGGGCGGTCTCGTTATGCTCGTACCGTTCGAGGACACGGACGAACTTCTGCGGCAGCTCCACGCCGCACAGCTTCACCATTCTTTCTATCTGGCGCTTGTTCGTCACAGGCATGATGCCTGCCTCTATCGGTGCATCTATCCCCGCTATGGCTGCCTTCTCGCGGAAGTCGAAGAAGTATCTGTTGTCAAGGAAAAGCTGTGTGATAAGATGGTCTGCGCCGCAGTCCACCTTGTATCTGAGCCATTTCAGATCATCCGCCGCTCCCGTGCTCTCGGGATGTATCTCGGGATAGCAGGCGGCGATTATATTGGAGTCATAGCGCTCCTTGATGAAGGTGATGAGGTCGCTTGCATGGGCAAAATCCGACTGTGCGGGGGAATCTTCCCTTCTGTCGCCCCTCAGCGCAAGTATATTCTCTATGCCGTGCTCGCGCATACTGTCAAGGATAAGCCCTGCCTGCTCTTTCGTAAGGTCGATGCAGGGCATATGCGCCACGCTCTCCACGCCGTATATGTTCTGTATATCCGATGCGATGCGTATGGTCTTGCAGCCGTTCCTGCCGCCGCCCGCACCGTAGGTCACGCTGATGAAATCGGGGCGTATGTCGGATAGCTGTTCAAGGGTATCGTATATGACGCTTTCGTCTGCGTCGGGTCTCGGCGGGAATACCTCCAGCGAAAAGACCGTCTTCTTTGAAAATAGATCAGCTGTTTTCATTTCTTGCCTCACGCGCAGCAGCCACAAGGTTCTCAAGGCTCGGCACTGTCTCCTCGATACCTCTTGTCTTGAGGCCGCAGTCGGGGTTCACCCAGAGCTTTGATGCAGGTATGCGTCCGAGCATTTTGCCTATGGCTGTCTTTATCTCGTCCTTTGAGGGTATCCTCGGTGAATGTATGTCATATACGCCGGGGCCCACCTGTGTGCGGAAGTTGTTCTCCCTGAGCACGTCAAGTATCGCAAGGTCGGATCTCGATGCCTCAAAGGTTATCACGTCCGCATCCATATCGTCTATATCCCTGATTATGTCTGCAAATTCACTGTAGCACATATGCGTGTGTATCTGTGTCTCGGGTCTTACACCGCTGTGCACATATCTGAATGCGGGTATCGCCCAGTCAAGGTAATCCTCTCTCCAGTCCGATCTGCGCAGGGGCAGCTTCTCGCGGAGCGCCGCTTCATCCACCTGTATCACGCTTATGCCGTTAGCTTCAAGGTCAAGCACCTCCTCGCGGATGGCAAGCGCTATCTGGAATGCGCTCTCCTTCAGGGATATATCCTCGCGGGGGAATGACCAGTTGAGTATGGTGACAGGGCCTGTGAGCATGCCCTTCATGGGCTTCTTTGTAAGGCTCTGTGCATACTTAGCCCATCTTACGGTCATGGGCTTTGCCCTGGAGATATCGCCCCATATCACGGGCGGCTTTACGCAGCGCGTGCCGTAGGACTGCACCCATGCCTTCTCGGTAAAGATATATCCATCGAGGCATTCGCCGAAATACTCCACCATGTCGTTGCGCTCAAATTCGCCGTGAACGAGCACATCAAGGCCTATCTTCTCCTGCAGTGCGACACAGTCTGCGATCTTCTTCTCTATGAATCTGTCGTATTCCTCCGCAGATATCTCACCGCTGCGGAATGCCTTTCTGGTCTTCTTAACCTCAGCGGTCTGGGGGAATGAGCCTATGGTCGTGGTGGGGAACAGCGGCAGGCCGAAGCGTTCCTTCTGTATGCGCTCACGCTCTGCAAATTCGGGAAGTCTCACGAGATCCTTGTCGGTGAGCTTTGCCACCTTTTCTCTCACAGCTTCGTTGGTGCCGGATCTTACCTCGGTGTGCAGGCTGACGCTCCTCTGATATTCGGGAGTTTCACGGGGATGTTCTGACTCGACTATCTTTCTTATCTCCGCAAGCTCTGACAGCTTCTCCTCCGCATATGCGAAATGTTTTCTGATATTGTCGGGCAGCTTTGTCTCATTTCTCAGCGTGCAGGGAACGTGGAGCAGCGAGCAGGATGTGCTGATCACTATCTCGGATGCTTTATCCTTTATCCCCTCTATTGTGAGACAGGTCTTGGCATAATCGTTTCGCCATATGTTCTTGCCGTTGACCACGCCCGCGAAAAGCACCTTCCCATTGGGGAAGCCGTTGTTGAATACGAGGTCAAAGGTCTTCCTGCCCTCTGTGAAGTCAAGGCCGATGCCGTCAACATCAAGTGCGCATATCTCCTTGTAGCAGTCGCGCACATCGCCGAAATAGGTCTGCAGCAGCACCTTGACCGACTTCTTGCTGGGGAGTATCTTCTCATAAAGGGATACGAACAGCTTTATATCCTCTGCGGTCATATCCTTCACGAGTGAGGGCTCATCGAACTGCACCCACTCAGCGCCGAGCCCTGCAAATCTGTCGAGCAGGTCGGCGTATGCCTTTGCAGTCTGAGCGGCAAAGTCCGCCGCCTTCTTTTCGCCCTTGTATCGGGCGAGCTTGAGGAAGGTATATGCGCCCACGATAACGGGTCTTGTCTTCACACCGTTTTCAAGTGCCTCGGTGAAAAGGTCGAAGGGCTTGCTGCCCGACAGACGTATCTGCGTATCATCGTCGATCTCGGGCACCATGTAATGATAGTTGGTATTGTACCACTTCTTCATCGCAAGCGCCTTGACATCGCCCTTCTCGCCCTGATATCCCCTTGCAGCCGCAAAGTAGGTATCAAGCTCCGACAGTCCGAGCTCTGTATATCTTGCAGGGACAGCGCCGAACAGGAATGCCGTGTCGAGCACGCCGTCATAGTATGAGAAGTCGTTCGACGGGATAAGGTCTATGCCGCTGTCCTTCTGTATGTTAAGGTTGTAAAGGCGTATCTTCCTTGCTTCGCTCTCAAGCTCCTCCTGTGTGATCTCTCTGCGGAAATACTTCTCGCTTGCGAATTTGAGCTCACGCAGTCCGCCTATGCGGGGATAACCGATGATAGATGTTTTCATGTTGCTGCCTCCGATAGATTTGATATGTAACGTATTCAAGTATAGCACATCTGCGGGAAATGTGTTAATATCAAAAAGAAATGCTCTGACATAGCCTTAAGCTATGTCAGAGCAGAATGCGTGCCGAAAGTATTATAGCAGGCTATAGCCTGCTATAACTTTGCTCTATCGGGAATAATTGGATATATATACGCTCAGATGCTCCAGATACCGCTTTGTCAGCTCGCTCATGGGTCTGTCGGCGGTTATGATATATCCTATCTCCATGACCTCTCCGCTTTCAAGAGGTATGGATATGATGTTGTCACCGTTGAGGTCGGTGCTGAGCACGCCCGATGATATGGTATACCCGTCAAGTCCGATAAGGAGATTGAACAGTGTTGCCCTGTCGGATACCACGATATTCTTCGGACTTTCCGCGGTGATGTGCAGCTCCTCCGCGAAATAGAAGGAGTTCTTCACGCCCTGATCGTAGGTCAGGCGCGGATATGCCTTCAGGTCGTCAAGGGTCACGCTCTTCTTTTTCGCAAGGGGATTGTTCCTGCTGACGAATACATGAGGCTCGGCGGTGAACAGCTTCTCGAACTGCAGCTCCTCGTTCTGCAGTATGTGGCGTATGACCTCGCGGTTGAAATCGCACAGGTATATAACGCCGATATCGCTCCTGTGGGTGCGGACATCTTCGATTATCTCCGCTGTCTTGAGCTCGCGCAGCGTGAACTCGTACTTGTCCCTGCCGTATTCGCGCACAAGCTCCACAAATGCATTGACCACGAATGCATAGTGCTGCGAGGACACAGCGAAGGCGCGGTTCGGCGGGGGTGCGGACTTGTACTCGCTCTCAAGGAGCTCCGCCTGTTCAACGATCTGTCGGGCGTATGACAGGAACTTCGTGCCCTCCTCGGAGAGATATACTCCCCTGTTGCTGCGGTTGAATATAGTTATGCCCATTTCCTTCTCAAGCTCTGCCACCGATTTGGACAGGCTGGGCTGGGCTATGAAGAGACGCTGTGCGGCTGTGGTTATGGAGCCCGTCTCCACGATGGTTATTATATATCTGAGCTGCTGTAATGTCATATCTGTTCACTCATCTTCGCTGCATCCTCCCGGATACTGTAAAGTACCGGGAGCTTGTCAAGGGTCACCGCATATTCGCTGTTATAAAGGCGGCGCAGTTCATCATTGGTGCTGAACTTTTCTGTCAGGCCGAAATCACGCGACCATGTCATATAGTATGCCCATTCCGCCTTGTCTTTTATGACTGCCTCTGCATCTGGGATAACGCCGGTCTCGGCTATGGCTGCTATCTTGTGCTGACCGGTGATCTTTTTCAGTTCAAGGTACTCGTCTATGTGAGAGGTGTATTCATAGGCGGGGGGATACATATCCCTTGATATGATATCCACCACATCATCACCGGGGTAGCCCTCGGCTTTCGGCGAGTTCCATACCCATATAAGATCGTGCAGTCCGCATTTTTCGGTGAAATATCCGTGCATCAGCCTGAAAAGCTGCCCTGCCGTCTCGGTGCCCTTTGAGCCCCACCAGAACCAGTCACCCTCCGCTTCATGGAATGGTCTCCACAGGATGGGGATGTGCTTGTCATTGAACGGGCGCAGTATACCCGCCATACAGTCCATATCAGCCATAAGTGCCGTGTTCTCCGGTGTGCCTTTGATAAGCGCCTGCCTCGGGTCAAAATCGGTGTTCTTGCTGAAGAATGATTTGGAACGTCCGCCCAGAGGCGAGAACCAGTGCCATGTGAACGTTATAAGGCCGCCCTTTGCCGCCCATTCCCAGGCGCGCTGCAGCGTGCCGCGGTTCTCCTCCACCTCGGTGATGCATTCCTCATCCGTATCAAGATAGTTTATATTCGGTGAATAGGAGAGCAGCTCAAATCCAAGCAAAGCAGGCTCCTTTCCCGTGATGTCGGTCATGCGGTGCAGCTCTTCCTGCGCCATGGTCTGTGTGTGCTGTCCGGTGATGATCTTCTTTCCGCTTATCTCATACAGATAGTCAAGTACGTTCCTGACCTCCTGCACTGCATTTTTATCGGATGTAACGTAATTTTTCATATCGCACTCTCCTGTAAGGAGTATATTGACCGCTGCGGTCTCCTACATTATAGCACATCGTCATGCCGAAAGTCAACATGTGCAGCAGGCAATGATCAACGGATCGACTGCGGGCACTGCCCGTCGGCTTTGCCGACCCGAGCCGCATATTAGACCGTCTTGCAGGCAAATATCAACGAATCGGCTGCGGACAAGCCAATGTTCCGAGGATAGTATATCAGCCCCTCTCAAATGAACACCGGGTAACAGTCGGCTTTGCCGGCCCGAGCCACATATAAGACCGTCTTGCAGGCAATGATCAACGGATCGGCAGCGGGCACTGCCCGCCGGCTTTGCCGACCCGTGCCGCACATAAGACCATCTTGCAGGCATATATCAACGGATCGGCTGCGGACAAGCCAATGTTCCGAGGATAGTATATCAGTCCCTCTCAAATGAACATCGGGTAACAGTCGGCTTTGCCGACCTTGACTTTTTCGCCGTTATGGTGTAGAATAAAGACAATCGGGGAACTGCGATATCATCCACCTCTCATGGTTCACGGGAGATTAAAATAAGTTAATTTTCGGATTAATTTTTGCTTGAACTATTGATTAATCCTTTGCCTCGTGATAAAATATATACAAATCAAGACCCACAGCCATGAGAGGAGAGCACTATGAAAAAACTTACTTCGGCACTTTTTCTGTCACTTATCTGCATCTCGTCATTTACGGGATGCGGCGCATCGGCAAAGGCGGACTATGAAAGTCCCAAAGCGGTGATAGAGGCACACAATGCCATCCACACCGAATGGGAGAACAATCAGCTCCACGATGATCTTGAGGGAAAGACCTTTAAGGTCAAAACTACCGAGGCGCTTGATAACTCAAATGCTGCGGCGGAAACGGGTGCGGATAAAAAGACCGACAAGTCCGCAAAGGGGAAGCTGGACGATCACAAATGGGTATGTATACCCTATTCCGATATCGAAACGGATGTGATGCTCTGGCTGACCGATGAGCAGTACGCAGAGATGAAGTACAAAAAAGGAGACACTCTGGTACTGGAGGTAATCTTCATCGCGCAGCGCGGCACTAAAGATGGCAAACTCAGACAATACTATATCAACGCCATACTCCCCGAAGAATAATACATAAAAGAGGTGCATCATGAATAAGATCAGATTTATCGCTGCTGCTCTGTCGGCTGTCCTTCTGGCAGCACCCGTGAACGTTTCCGCCGCCATAACTTCCAACGCACCGGATAAGGGATACACCGCTCCCGCTGTCATGGGCGGATGGACTTACAGCGGCTCGGCGACCCTTGGCAAGAACCCCGAGGCAAAGGCGGCTTTCCTCAAGGCGCGCAAGACTGCCGACAGAACGATAGAACCCGTGGCATATCTCGGCTCGCAGGTGGTCGCCGGCATGAACTACTGCTACCTGTGCAGGATAACTCCCGCAGCGGATGCAAGACCCGAGATAGCGCTCGTATATGTATATGCCGACCTGAAAGGCAATGCATCCATAACAGGCTATCAGACCATCATAGGCGAAGTGCGTCCCGGCAGCTTTGAAGCAAATGAGGGCAAGTTCGGCATGAGCAAGAATGCAGCCGTAAAAAAGGCATATGAGGATGCGGCTGATACCGATGATTATGCGCCCATGGCATATCTCGGCTCGCAGGTCGTCTCAGGCAGCAACTATATGGTACTTGCACGCGGCAAGGGCGACAAAACGGGGCTGTACCTCGTGACAGTATATGCAGATCTCAAAGGCAATGCAGAGATACACAGCATCGAGCCGCTCGTACTCGGTGATATGGACAGAGATACAGACGCACCGGAAGCGTGACAGTACCGAAGACCTGTGCGAACTTCTCAAATAGCGCATCAAAACGGGAGCAGCCTGCTGTTCCCGTTTATGCATGATTGACATTCAAGGTCACGGCTGATATAATAGATATAGTATTATCAGCGTCAGAAAGCAAGGAGATAATCCATGAAAAACATGAACCAAAGAATGTTTATACTGCTGTCCGTACTGCTCACTGCCTGCACCGCACAGGGCGGGAATTTGCCGGCATCCGACACAGCTGCATCACTCCCTTCGGAAACATCCGCCGTTTCCGAAACATCAGCTACAACAACGTCAGACACGACCGTGACCACATCAGCCGCAACGGAAGCGACCACATCGGAGACGACCGAATCGGAGACGGCCGCAGAAACAGCCTCCGATGTGCTGACCGATGATGAGCTCAGACAAACATCCGAAAGCGGCGTGAACGGCATTATAACCACGATATGCTGTGAGGATTTCGACAATGACGGCAGAAGAGAGGCCTTTGCCCTTTCCTATGACCCGGATGATTATACCAAGCCCAAAGCATACTTTATAAACAGCAGGGGCGAAATGAGCATAATCAGAGATACTGCCGATTATCCCGCTAATTTCTCATCGGAGCCCAACTTTGTCTCGGACGATACAGACGGTGTCGTTGCCGTCGGAGACAAGAAATTCTTTTCATTCGCTGCCACCGCAGGCTCATATTACGGCGTAGCGTATATCTACGGCGTAGACGGCGATGAATGCTTTGAACCGAAAATATCCGGCAGATACAGAGAGTTCGGCATGGATCACGGCACTCCTGTCGCAGTGCATGATGAACTTCATTATTTCCACACCGTATACAGGAATACTCTCGTGCTCGATGCCGACGGTATGCCTGCGGTGGATATGAACAGGTATACAGTGAGCGAAGCGGGCGATAACCTTCTGTCATATTATGATAAGCATGTACTGTGGGGTGACAGAGCCAATGCAGATATGATCTCTGATCTTTGGTACAAGGTATGCTATATGACCTCCATGCATGAAGACATCCCCAGCAACTATCTGCTCGCTTACAGTGCGGAGTCCTTTTATATCACAGACCTTTCGGAGGATGAGGAGCATATCTTCTTCAAGCCATCCGATGTCGGGTTTTATAAAGATCCTGCCACCGAAAAGACATACATCTGCTGCTGCTCGGAAGAGGCCGGCAGGACAAATGAGCTCGTGTGGTCATGTGCAGACCATATGGCAGTGGTAGACGGCATACATACCTACAGCGAGGGCGAGAGCGCATTTTCCGATGAATACCTGAAATACACCGTACTTGAAGAGATCGACGGCTATATATTCGCAGATATGTCGCAGGATATGCAGTGACGGCTTTGCATGATGCATATGTTATTTTCCTGAAATAAAATGGCTGCCCCGACAGGCAGCCATTTTTATATTGTATAAACGTATTTCCCTTACAGTGCGCGAAGCCTTTCAAACGCCTGCTTTGACTTTGTGAGCAGCTCGGTATAGTCCGTATCCGTCCTTATCCTCAGGAGCTCTGTCATTTCACTGACGGGCTTTGTGAGCGGATCGAGCGACAGATTTGCCGCTACGCCCTTGAGGGCATGTGCTGTCTCGAACGCCCCGCACAAATCCTTATCGGCAAGCTGTTTCTCAAGGGTCACGAGCTTCTCGTCCTCTGCCGCTTTTGTCACGAGCATAAGGTAAAAATCCTCTTTTCCCATGCAGCGGGCAAGCCCTTCATCCACATTTGCACCATATTCCCTCAGACTGTCTATCGTTATCATATCTTTTCTCCTTCTGCAGTGAACAGCTTTTCAAATTCCTCGGGCGGCAGCGGCCTTGAGAAATAGTAGCCCTGTATAATATCGCAGCCGAGCTCCCTGAGCAGCTCCATCTGTTCCTTTGATTCCACACCCTCTGCTATGACAGGCACTTCAAGCAGTCTCGCGATCTCGATCATAATGCCCACAAGGCGATAAGCCTTCTTATCGGTGCATATGTTTCTTATGAAATTCATGTCGAGCTTCAGTGCATCTATCGGCAGCGAGGTCAGCATATTCAGCGACGAATAGCCGCAGCCGAAATCATCCATCTCTATGCGGAAGCCCCTCCCGCGCAGGGACGATATCGTATCTATTATCTGCTGGGAATTGTTGGTATATGCCGACTCCGTGATCTCGAGCAGGAGCGCTTCCGGCAGCAGTCCGTTGCGCTCTGCGATATCGCAGAGCAGATCACCGAGCTCGGGATCGAATATATCCACACGCGATACATTGACCGATACAGGCAGCAAAATTCCGTATCTGTCCTTCCATTCCCGTATCTGCTGAGCCGCTTCATTCCATACATACCTGTCGAGCAGCTGTATAAGCCCGTTGTTCTCGAACAGGGAAATGAATTCTCCCGGACTTATCATGCCGAATTCGGGATGCACCCAGCGCACGAGCGCCTCGGCACTTCGCATCACCGGCTTCTCTCCGGTAATATCATACTTAGGCTGATAGTAGACCTTGAACTGTTTCTCGGAAAGCGCCATGTCCATATCGTTTATCAGCCGCTCTGCATGGAGCTCCTTGTTGTGCAGCTCGGCATTGTACAGTACAAAGCGCGTGGAATAGGTGTTCCTGAGCTTGCGGCACGCAAGTCTTGCACGGTCGAATCTGTGATCCATATCAAGACCGCTCCCGTCATCCGAATATACGCCTATCCTGACAGTTATCTTGCGGTCATCGAGGTATTCATTTATATCCCTGATATATCCCGGCAGCTTCTGCAGGAGATCATCGTCATGGGGAAGATATATATAGAAGCAGTTGTTGTTGAACCTGCAGGCAAGTCCGCCCGTATACTGCACCAGGTCATGTATGCTGTTCCCCAGCCTTTTGAGTATATGATCGCCGTACTGTCTGCCGTACAGCTCATTGACTATATGGAAGCGGTTCACATCGAGCACGAGCGCATCCATCGGCATGCCGTCATTCTGATGATCGAGCCTTTTGCCGTATTCAAAGAAAAATTCCTTGTTGAAGAGCCCCGTCAGGGCATCTCTTTCCGTCTCATGGATGATGATGCTGTCCTCGGCAAGCTCTATCGCATGGTTCACCCTTGCCTTTACCACATCTGGCATATTGTACGGCTTCATGATAAAGTCGGTGGCACCGAGCCTGAGGCTCTTGACCTCTGCCTCTGTCTCGGAAGTCAGTACGATCACGGGGATACGTCTGAGCTCGCCGTCCGAGCGCATTATCTCAAGCAGGCCGTAACCATCGAGCAGCGGCATATGCAGATCGAGTATCACGAGCGAGAGCATCTGTTTCTCCCGCTTTATCACATCGAGTGCCTTGATGCCGTTTTCAGCATATATCACGGTATAGCTGTCACTGAGCATCGCACCGAGCATCGCTCTTTCTATATATTCATCATCAACTATGAGGATCGTTCTGTGAAGTCCCTGTTTTCTTTCAAGCAATTCTTTCATAATGTCACCTCTTTGGCGGATGGACATCCGATATGCATTTCCGGTGTCAAGCATCTACAGCATCGGCACAGCTTCATCGGTATATATCCATTATACCGCTGCTTCACAAATTTGTCAATATTATATAAAAAATCGTATTTGATTTTTTGAGCCTGTACGAGAAAACCTCACAAAGCAGAAGACCTGCTTATGTGAGGTTTGCGCTATATCATCTCTCTCAGAGTCGCCTTGATCTGCGCTATATCATACGGCTTGGCAAGATGTCCGTTCATTCCCGAAGCAAAGGCAAGCTGCCTGTCTTCTTCAAAGGCATTGGCGGTGACAGCCACTATGGGGATGGATGCTTTCATCACATCGCTCAGCGCACGGATACCCACCGCCGCATCGTAGCCGTTCATCACGGGCATCTGTATATCCATAAGGACTATCGCGTAATGCCCTGCATCCGCCTTTTCTATCATATCTACAGCTTCCCTGCCGTTTTCCGCTATCTCCACTGTGAGCCCCATATCCCTGAGTATCGCTGTGGCTATCATGCGGTTCATATCATTGTCCTCTGCCAGAAGGACTGTCTTTCCCTCAAATCCGTCCGTGCTGTCGTCTGACGTGTCGTCCGACCGCACTGAGTCGGGCGCTGTCCTGCATGGGATGGATACATTGAATTCGGAGCCCTCTCCCTCTCGGGACTCTACAGTTATCATGCCGCCCATCATATCTACTATCTTCTTGGTTATCGCCATACCAAGACCTGTTCCCTGTATGCCGCTGACAGTACTTGTCTGCTCACGGGTGAAAGGCTCAAATATGGTCTTGCGGAATTCGTCGCTCATACCGATACCCGTGTCTCTGATGCAAAAGCAGATGACCGTCTCCTCTGCGCTTGACGGCTTTTCGGCGACATGAAGACTTATCGTGCCGTCGTTCGGCGTGAACTTCACGGCATTTGACAGGATATTGAGCAGTATCTGCTCAAGGCGCAGCTTATCTGTGATGATATCTTCATGGATGATATCTCCGGTATCGACAATGAACTCAAGATGCTTAGACAGCATATTCGCCTGCATGATGGTCTGTATATCCCGTATCACATCCGGCAGATACACTGCTGTGACATTGATGGTATATTTGCCGCTCTCGATGCGGCTCATATCGAGCACATCATTTATAAGCGACAGAAGGTGCCGGCTCGAAACATTTATCTTGTCCAGATAGTTCAGCACCTGTTCCCTGTCGTCTATATGCGATGATGCAAGTGTTGTGAACCCGATTATCGCATTCATAGGAGTGCGTATATCATGGGACATATTATTCAGGAACACCGTTTTGGCACGGTTGGCGTGCTCTGCATCCCCAAGCGCCTTTGCAAGTGCCTTCCTGTTCTCTTCAAGCTCCATGTTGGTCTGCTCAAGCTCCGAGCGCGACCGCTCCTTATCGGCTATCTCCATCCTTGTACGCTTTATATCACGGGCAAGCAGGAATATTATCGTCACAAGCACCGCAGCAGCGATCACGCCGAATTCCGCAGCATGGTCTTTGAGCACATCCGTGAAGCCGTAGCTGTACAGCTCGCCTGTATATCTGTATGCTATATTCTGCGCATACTCGCTGCCTGTGACGGCTATGCCGCGGTTCAGCAGCTTCAGCAGGCCTTCATTGCCTATCTTTACACCGAAGCAGC